>Ga0137403_10000003_pt2 | contig 234826 bp, 199 predicted proteins | sample CZOMad2_1_16fung_FD_122057 | JGI IMG/M metagenome (GOLD analysis project Ga0137403, IMG submission 122057) | Vadose zone soil fungal communities from Angelo Coast Range Reserve, California, USA - CZOMad2_1_16fungal (Hybrid Assembly) | ecosystem: Environmental > Terrestrial > Soil > Vadose... | reverse complement strand
TAAGCATCGATCCCTTCGCGGGCATCTTCTGATTGAAAGAGTTGTTGTTGCAGTTCGCGTTCAAGCGCCAGACCGTATTCGAGCGGCAGCTCTGCCCCTGATTGAACGCTGCGCTTGATTCGACCAACGGCGTTTGATGCTCTGTCCGGGGTTGTAAACTTGCGCGCGTAGTCGACTACCTGCCGCTTGAACTCCTCTGTATCCTTTGCTTCAAAGATCTGGTTGAGGATTCCCAATTCGAGTCCATGTTCAAAATCAAACAGGGCGCCCGTGGCCATGAGTTCAATTGCCCGTGACGAACCGACGATCCTCGCGAGCCTCTGGGTACCGCCGGTGCCCGGCAAAACACCCAGTGATACTTCCGGCAGCCCCATCTTGCCTGCACCTCGCCGAGCAACGCGAATGTCGGCCGCCAGCGCTACCTCGAGTCCGCCTCCGACACAATGCCCGTTAATCGCCGCGATCACCAGCTTCGGCGTTTGCTCGAGACGCGATAACGTCTCGTTCGCGTGCAGACAGAAATAGTATTTATAAACAGGGGTGGCCTTGGCGAGCATGTTGATATTTGCGCCGGCGCAAAAGAATTTTTCCCCGGCTCCAGTGATCACAATGACCTGGACCTCTTCGTCCATTCGAGCCGCAAGGATCGCCCAATCAAGGTCTTGCATCATTTCGAAGCTGTAGGTGTTGGCAGGCGGATCGTTAAGAGTAAAAAAGGCAATGGCGTCCTGCACATCATATTGAACAAGATTCCTCGTCATTTCGGTAACGCTGAAGGACTGTCCTACCTCTTCTGGTGAGTCGTTTGTCGTGTTCGTCCCGTCTGATTTCGTGGGTTCTCGTGGATCCATGTCTTTCGCCTGATTTCCTATTTCTAACGCGCGGCCTCATAAATCGAAATGTGTTTTTGACTCTCCGAAGTAAACGGTTCGCGTTGCCAGTTACTCCAGCGCTCGCGGAGACGCAAGCCTGCAAGTTGAGCCATGAGATCGATTTCCGATGGCCACGCGTAACGAATCTGAATCGGATACAAGCGCACACCGCCTTCAGTCAATACTACTTTCTGACTGGTTACATGCTGGCTTGCAGCGTCGTGCTGGCCGACGTCCAACTCGACGAGCTCTTCCGTCACCTTTGTGGCCCAATTCACCTGGCCACCGTTGAAACGCCTGAGATCAGGTACAAAAGCCTCAATCAGGAAACAACCACCGGGACTCAAATGTCCGGCCACGTTGCGAAAGCAGCGCACCTGCTCGGCCTGTGATGTCAAAGCAAAGAACGTGTTGAAAACAATATAGATGAGGATGAATTCGCCGTCGACCGCAACGTCAGCAAAGTTTCCCGGAGTGACCGGGATCCGATCGCCGCCGGGCTTTGCACGCAGACGAGAGACCATTGACGTCGACGCATCCACTCCATGCACGACGACGTTCCTGGCAACCAGCGGCAGAGCCAGACGACCCGTGCCAATCCCTAACTCCAAAGCGCGTCCACCGCCGGCCAGCTCGGCGAGGACATTGATGCTGTCCGGGTCATAATCGCCATACCAGTCATCGTAAACACCGGCGACCCGCTCGCCATAGGTCTCATAAGGAGACATGCTTCAGCCTGCCTTTCAGGAACTTGGGGCTCATTCCATTCTATCGGCGCCCAGATCAGATTAAGGTTTCTGCGGGAATCCAGCTCGCCAAACACTCATGTTTTCCGAACTGCGCGAGCCACGATCGGAATTCAGCTGAGCGGGAAAACTTCCTGCTGGAAATCCACCAAGAAAGAGACGAGTTACGTTTTGCGCCAGGTCGCCGACTTTGAGCTTTCCCTTCGGGTCGTACCAGTTATAGATCCAATTAAGCATCCCAAAGAGCGCATACGTAGCTACCGTCAAATCGACCTTTTGTCTTCCGTTACTCTGCCGTTGCAATTCGGTGAGAATCTGTCGCAGTCGATGCGTGTATTCCTTTTTCTTATTCGCTACATGCTCATACTTTTGACCCACCAATGACTCGCCTTCGTGCGAGAGTACTTTCATCTCCGCCATGTTGGCGGCAAAGAAGGAAAGATGGTTCTCGATGAACACGCGCAACTTCGACGCTGGGTCGTCAACCTCTTGCAAGCGCTTTTCCAGTCGATTGAGTACGTGACCGAAGCAATTGTCCTGAATCAGGAAAAGCAACTCTTCTTTCGACTCGCAGTAATGATACAGACCGGCCAGGCTGACGCGCGTGGCTCGGGAAATATCGCGCATCGTCGTGGAGTGATAACCCTTATCCGCAAAGATCCGGGACGCAGTACGCAGGATAAACTCGAGTTTCTGGTCGTAGCGAGACGAGAGAGATTGCGAATCGCGAATTGCGAATTGCGAATTTTTCGCTGATGAATCTCGCGCAATTTCTCTCATGTCGTATATACTTTGCGTTCCTTTGCGAAAACCTTTGTCGTCCTTTGCGTTTAAGTCTTCTTTGCCTTAGAGGTACCAATTGAATCAAGAAAGTAAAACGCAAAGAGCGCTAAGTTCAAACGCAAAGTACCGCGAAGAAGAAGTGCCTCTTGAAGGAATCGCATTTCCAAATTCGCAATTCGCAATCCGCAATTCTAAAGGCGCACATACTCGAACTCGAACGGCTTGCCCTTGATTCCGGTGGACGGCTGCGCGATCCAATTAGCAATCTTGCCGGGCTCAGTAACCGCGTGCATCAAGCTGCGAACGTACTCACGATCTGCCATGGTCGGAAGCCATTCGATTCGGCGCGCCTCAAACTCTTCAGCGCTGATCAGGTTTCCGGCAACGTCGAAGGTATGATTTGCGTATTCGCCGACGTGGCGATGAAAGCGCGAATTGGGTAGAGCCAAACGCTCGCTCAAGCCCTCTTCGGCCAAGATCTTGTTCCAGCGCGCCAGCCCCTTCTCACAGTCTTTTATGTATTCCTGGCGCAGGACCTCGTTCAGAGCATTACGCAGAGGAATCTCTCGAGGCTTGAGCCGGCTATCCTCGACTACCATCAACGTGAAGATTTCACTTGTGGCGGTGTGCTCGCTGTATTGGTCCTGCTCTTTGTAGCGGCCCTTTAGTCCGGCGGCGAAAAAGTCCGCAGAGTTGGAACTGATCTCGCCGCCAAAAAGATCCAACGAATAGCTGAACCAGAAGTTGATGTACCTTTGAATAATATCGAGCGGAATGCCGCCAAGCGTGCGCGGGTCACCTTCCTTCATTAGCTGTGCCGTGCGTTTCACCACTCGGCCCAGACCCGTGTCCCCGACAAACATGTGGTGGGCTTCTTCGGTGAGCATGAACTTGCACGTGCGAGCTAAAGGCTCAAACCCGGATTCGGCCAGGGCCGATAATTGATACTTTCCATCCCGGTCGGTAAACATCGTAAAGGCAAAGAAGTTGAGCCAGTCGTCACAAGGCTGGTTGAAAGCTTCGAGTATACGAGGCTTGTCAGGATTACCACTGCGACGTTCCAATAACGCGTCGGCTTCATCTCGTCCATCGCGTCCAAAAAACCCGTGCAGCAGATAAACCATAGCCCAGAGGTGTCGTCCTTCTTCGACATTAACCTGGAAAAGATTTCGCAAGTCGTACAGAGAAGGGCAGGTCTTGCCTAACTGACGCTGTTGTTCAACCGAGGCCGGTTCGGTGTCGCCCTGCGTCACGATGATCCGTCGCAAGGCATTGCGGAATTCTCCCGGCACTTCCTGGTAGGCCGGTTGTCCGTAGTTGTCCCCAAATCCTACCTTTGCATTCGGCTGGGCCGGCTCGAGAAAAATGCCCCAGCGGTAATCCGGCATCTTCACATAATCGAAGTGGGCCCAACCCTCTGAGCCGACGTCAACTGCCGTGCGGAGCCAGACCTCTTTCTCCTGAAAACCGTCGGGTCCCATCTCGCGCCACCAGTCGAGGTAGTTCGGTAACCACTTTTCCAGTGCACGTTGCAGTCGTTTGTCCTGCGCCAGGTTCACGTTGTTGGGAATGTTTGCGTATAAATCCATGACTTTCCTAAGTTCGTTTGAAATCGAACTGTGCCTGGGTAGGCTTACCATAGTTTGTCAGGGCGCCGCGCTCGCCTACTGCATTTGGCCGTTGAAAGATCCAGTTCTGCCAGGCAGTCAGTCGTCCATAAATCTTTGTGTCCATCGTCTCAGGGCCCGCAAATCTTAACGACGCCTCCATGCCTGTGAGCGCATCCGGCGACAGGGATGTTCGCTCTTCAATAGCGACACGGATTTCATCCTCCCAATCCAACTCATCAGGCGCGAAAGTTATCAGCCCCGTCTCTTCCGCTTGTTCCGTATCAAACGGATCCTCATGAGACAAAATCTCATCCACTTTGTCAGGCTCGGCAAGAAAGCGCGACTGAAGACGAGTCAAACCGTTGCTCATCGGAAAAGCCCCGTCATTCAACGTCGAAATGCTCACTGAAGCCTGTGCATCGGGGTTATTAAGCATGTAAGTGCGATCAGCCGCGAGCATCAGTTCCAACAAATTACCTGCGAAGCAACTGCCGGGCTGGACGATCGCGAAGAAGCTCTTGGCCGTCAGATCCAACCGGCGAAAGACCCGAGCCATATGCAGAATAATCTCGCGAACGAGCCAATGGTCACGGTTGGCTGCCAATACTTTATCGAGAGCCAAAACGCGATCGGGGTTGCCCTCTGTCCGCAAACAAACAAGACCAATCTCCGGTTCGTTCACACGCAAATGGAGCAACGCGTTATCCAGTTCGCGATACGCTTGCAACGGCCAGTAGCTGTCTCCCAGCTTCAAGATCTGCTGTGGTTCGGTGGGCAGATCTGCTTCCGGTCCGCGAACAGTCAAATCCGCATACCGCTTTTCTCGATTTAAGCTCACCTTTATGTACTTGTATTCGCGCACGTCTCTGGTGTCTCGCACCCCCAGTGGGTTGAGTTTGATACCGTTAGGCTGTGATGGTCCAGTAGCGCTCGAATTCGGTGTGATTAGGTCTCGAACCCGTGCCTGCACGCTTTCCTGAAACTTGCTGGTCGCAAAAGTAGCATCAATCAAACCCCACTCTTTTGCGCGCTTCCCCTTCAGCCCTTCCGCGAGCGTGGAGAAAACATCGGCGCGATCACGGCGCACCTTTCTCTTATCGACCAGCCTCGTTAAACCGCCAGTGCCTGGCAACACTCCGAGCAGAGGAACTTCGGGAAGGGAAACCGCGGAGTTGCCATCATCGACGAGATAGATCTCGTCACAGGCGATGGCCAGTTCATACCCGCCACCCGACGCCGTTCCGTTCAGGGCCGCAAGATAACGGCGTCCCGAATGCTGCGAGTCGTCTTCAATTGCGCAGCGAGTTTCATTGGTGAATTTGCAAAAGTTAACTTTGAATGCGTGTGACGAGGTGCCCAGCATGTAGATATTGGCGCCGGCGCAAAAGATCCGGGGCTTGAGACTTGTCAACACCACTACGCGAACATCAGGGTGTTCAAAGCGAAGCCGCTGGATAGCATCAGCCAGTTCGATGTCGACCCCCAGGTCATAAGAGTTCAGCTTTAGCTTGTACCCTTCGCCGAGTGTCAGGTCTTCCTGTACGTCCATCGAAAGCGTAGCCACAGTCCCATCGGTGCTTAGCTTCCAATGCTTGTATTGTGCCGGCGACGTTTGAAAATTAATCATCATCCCTCTCGCGCGGGTGGTTGCGTTTCGTGCCGTTCGAACGTTCGTTCGAGTAAGAGAATAGCCTCCGTTTATGATGACCGTCAAGCGAGGGTGCAGGTCCGCCCGAGCTTGGCTTCAAGCTTCAACCCCCTCAATCGACCCCAGGTGACAACCGAAGCACCTTATTAGCTACCGGCAGTTATATTTAGCCAACTGCGCATACAGGTGCCAAACGGCATTGGCTTGACAGTCAAGGCTGACGGCGCGTAGGGTTTCAGCCTTCAGTGACAGACCATGTAACAAGCGCTGAACCGTGGTTAAAGGTCGTCGCTGAGGTTGTTTGATACGTTCTTTGATAGGGTGTCAGATAAAAAATGCGTGGCCGTCAGACACAAGGCGTGGCCTGATTCGCAGGAGTCAGCAAGGAATGCCCCACCTACGGAGGCGAATCTGTTCTGGTGAACGGCGCGGTCTTCAAAACCGTTAGTGAGACTGTGAGAACAGGCTCAGGTAGGTTCGATTCCTACACGCCTCCGCCAGAAGGAATTTAGAATTGCGAATTTAGAATTTGGGATTGAAGAGTTAGAGCAATAGCTCACAGTTCTTTCAAATAACGACCGTTAACGCACGGCCTCGAAAAGGAAAATCCTCACATGATTAGCGACTGGGTTGAGTTGAACATGACGCCTGGTGTCGGACCGCGCGCCGCCGCGAGGCTGCTGGAACGCTTTGGGTCTGCGGAAGCCGTCTATGGCGCGACGCGAGCGGAGCTCGAGCCGTTGCGCTTGTTGCCGGAAGCTGTCGACATCATTATCGGGCGCGAGCTGAAGGGCAAAGCCGAAGCTGAAATTGGCCACGTGCGAAAGCTCGGCGGAGATTTGCTGATCCTTGACGATGGCACCTATCCAGCGCTCCTGCGGGAGATTTATGACCCGCCCATAGTGATCTACGTAAAAGGAGCCTGGAGCGAATGCCTGGAGCGTCCCTGCGTGGCAATCGTGGGCTCGCGCAAGAGTTCGACGTACGGTCAGAACGCTGCGTTAATGCTGGCTCGTGATCTGGCACAAAGGGGTGTGACCATTGTTTCCGGGTTTGCCCGAGGAATTGATGCCGCGGCGCATAGGGGGGCGCTCGAGGCGGGAGGGCGCACAGTAGCGGTCCTGGGCACTGGAATCGACCGGTGTTATCCCCGCGATCACGGAAAGTTAGCGACCGATATTTTGCATAGCGGTGGCGCGATGGTCACACAGTTTCCTCTGGGCACGCCTCCCGTATCGGAAAACTTTCCTTATCGAAACCGCATCATTAGCGGACTGAGCCTGGGAACAGTGGTTGTCGAGGCGGCTGAGAATTCTGGTTCCTTGATAACGGCACGGCTGGCAATTGAACAGAATCGAGAGGTGTTTGCGATACCTGGGAACATTACTTCTCGTAATTCGTTTGGTACGAACTATCTGATCAAGGGCGCCGGAGCAAAGCTGGTGCAGCAATGGCAGGATGTAGCGACGGAGTTGCCGCCGCAGATTGCCGCCAGACTTTTGCCGCCACCCTTCGGGGAAAAAAATCGCGAGAAGTCGTTACCCGAGAAGCTGGCCTTCTTGCCCGAGGGGCTTTCCGGAACCGAGACTGAGGTCTTGAGCTTGCTGACTGCGGACGATCCGGCGCACATCGATGCCCTGCTGGACAAAAGCCGGTTGCCAATTCCGGATTTGACGGCGGCGTTACTTGCCCTGGAAATGCGCGAGTTGGTTCGAGCGCTGCCAGGAAAATGCTTTGTGAGAAGAATGTAGAACATTTTAGATTGCCGATTGGCGATTGCCGATTGGACTTCATCGGGGCATTTGAGTAAATGGGTAAGTTGGGCAGTATTGAGAATCAGGAAACGCTGGACGCCAATCGGCAATTGGCAATTGGAAATGAATCGGATCGGCAATTGGAAATGAATCGGATCGGCAGTTATGACGATTGGAAACAGTAGAATCAGTAATAATCAAGAGACGCCACACGCCAATCGGCAATCGGAAATCGGCAATTGGCAATGGAGTGGCAATCGGCAATCGGCAATCGGAAATGGATCGAATGGCTAAGAATCTGGTTATCGTTGAGTCGCCCGCAAAGGCAAAGACAATCAATAAGTATTTGGGAAAGGACTATCTGGTCAAGGCTTCGATCGGACACATTAAAGATCTGCCTTCAAAGGGACTGGGTGTCGATATTGAGCACGACTTTAAGCCCACGTACGAGGTTATTCCGGACACGCGGAAACGAAACAACAAGAAGATCGTAGCCGAGCTCAAGAAAGCCGCCAAAGAGGCGGATGCCGTTTATCTTGCTGCTGACCCTGACCGCGAAGGCGAGGCCATCTGCCAACACCTGGCAGAAGAGATTGTGCCCAAGCGTCCGCCAAAACCGACGTACCGAGTGATGTTCAATGAAATCACTAAGCGCGCGGTCAACCAGGCTTTTGAAACTCCCCGGCAGATTGATGAAAACCTCGTTGATGCACAACAGGCGCGACGCGTTCTGGATCGGCTTGTCGGTTACAAGGTTTCGCCATTGCTTTGTCGCACCGTTGGTGGCCGGCTGAGCGCCGGCCGCGTCCAATCCGTGGCCCTGCGGATGGTCGTGGAGCGCGAACGCGAGATTGAAAGTTTTGTAAAGACCGAATACTGGACCATCGCCGCGAATCTTGGAGCCAGGTTGCCGCCAGCCTTTGAGGCCCGCCTTGCAAAAGTTGACGAACAATCACTAAAGACAAGCGGATTCGATCAGGAAATCAAGAAGAATGAAATCCTCATTGGTGACGAGTCAGCCGCGAAAGCCATTGTCGCGGAAGCTGAAAAACAGAAGTTCATTGTCAGCGAAGTAACTACAAAAGAGCGTAGACGAAATCCCGTTCCGTCCTTTATTACTTCAAAACTCCAGCAGGAGGCCTCGCGCAAACTTGGCTTTGCCGTCAAAAAGACGATGATGCTGGCACAGCGCCTCTACGAAGGTGTCGAATTGGGCGCCGAAGGCTCTGTCGGCTTGATTACCTACATGCGCACCGACTCGACGCGAGTGTCTGAGGCAGCCTTGAATGAGGTGCGCGATTTCATCGGCAAACAGTACGGTCCGAATTACCTGCCTGAGAAGACCGTGCACTACCGCTCGAAAAAAGACGCGCAGGATGCCCACGAAGCGATTAGACCAACAGACGTTGGCCATACTCCGGATTCGCTGGAGAAGTATCTCGGCAAGGACGAACTGAAGCTTTACCGTCTGATCTGGCAGCGATTCGTTGCCTCGCAAATGATGCCCGCGATCTTTGATCAGACCACCATAGATATCGATGCCGGGCGTTTTCTTTTCCGGGCCACGGGATCGGTCCAGAAGTTCGACGGTTTTCTCAAAATCTACCAGGAAGGCCGGGACGAGAAGACAGAAGAGGATGAGGAAGCTGAACGAACGTTGCCGTTGGTCGAAAAGGGCGAAGTGCTGAAGCTGAACCAGATCTCACCCGAGCAGCATTTCACCGAGCCGCCGCCGCGCTATACGGAAGCCACGCTGGTTAAAGCCCTCGAAGAGAAGGGAATTGGCAGACCTTCGACGTATGCCGCAATCATGTCAACCATCCAGGAGCGGGAATACGTCGAAAAGCTTCAGAGCCGGTTTCATCCCACCGCGCTGGGAAAAACGGTGAACGATCTGCTGATCGAAGGCGGCTTTGACGATCTGTTCAACGAGACGTACACCGCCCGGATGGAGGAAGAGCTCGATGAAATCGAAGAAGGCAAACTGAAGTGGACGGACGCTTTACATGATTTTTACAAAAAGTTTGCCGAGGACCTCAAGCAGTTTCAAAAGTACACAAAGGGAATCAAAGAAAAGGACACACCGACGGATGAAGTCTGTCTGAAATGCGGCACTGCCGGCATGGTGGAAAAGTTCGGTCGCTTTGGCAAGTACTTGAAATGCCTGAACTGTGGGGCCACTCGCGATGCCGAACCTCCAGCCACGACTAATGGCGCCGCTGCCTCGAGTGATGGTGCTGATGCCACCGAACAAGCGGAGGAGCCTGAAGCCTGCGAGTTATGCGGTAAGCCAATGCAGTTGAAACGCGGCCGGTTTGGCCAGTTCCTCGGCTGCTCAGGTTACCCTGAATGCCGCAACATACGGAAAATCGCGAAGGGCGGGGCGGTAATGCCTGCACCCGTACCGCTCGATGAAAAGTGTCCCGTGGATGGAGCCCAATTAGTGCGGCGTTTCGGTCGCTTTGGTGAATTCATTTCCTGTTCGAATTACCCAAAGTGCAAATACATCAAACAGGAAACAACCGGTGTAAAATGTCCGCGTCCCGGTTGCAAGGGCGAGCTCGTTGTCAAGAAGTCGAAACGCGGCAAAGCATTTTACGGCTGCTCGGAATATCCAAACTGCGACCGGGTCTACTGGGACAAACCTATTGCCGAAACTTGTCCAAATTGCCAGGCGCCGTTTCTGCTGGAAAAGACAACCAAGAAACAGGGCACCTTCCGCTATTGCGCAAACGAGGAGTGCGGTTTTCGTTCAAACGAACCCGCGGGACTGGCCGAACGCGATACTCCGCGGCCGGGCGTCCGCTCCCACTAAAAACACGAACTGACACGAAATCTTCTTTAGGTTATTTCGTCGTCATTTCGTGGATCATGTCTTGGGTTAGATTTGTCGCTTCCACTTGCAACCTTTCTCACCGTGGCGCAGTATAGACAGTTCATTCATTTCCGCGGGTAGTGATACCGAACCCGCGGCTAAACCCCAAAAGTCGAGGAGAAATAATCATGTTGCTACGACGCTATGCAGTCGTTCTGCTGCTGATCTCGTTGATCGCAACGGCTGGCGTGTGGGCGCAACAGCCGTCCGGAACGCCGGTTCCGACTGCTACTCAGCCGCCTGGTCAACAGCCTCCCGCGAGAGATCCCAATGATCCAATCGAACGGATTAAAGATGAAGGCATGAATCGCTCGCAAATAATGCAGACGCTAAGTTATCTGTCAGATGTTATTGGACCGAGGTTGACTGCTTCGCCGAATGCCAAACGGGCAAATGAGTGGACGCGCGATCAGCTTACGAAGTGGGGGCTGCAGAATCCGCACCTCGAGGCGTGGGGACCTTTTGGTCGCGGTTGGACTTTGAAACGCTTCTCAGCGCAGGTTGTCGAACCGCAGACAATCCCTCTGATAGCTTATCCCAAGGCCTGGTCGCCTGGTACTGACGGTCCAGTCACAGGTGACGTCGTCTATTTTAATGTCAAAACTGAAGCCGACCTCGACCAGTTCAAAGGCCAACTGAAGGGCAAGATTGTACTGACCGCGCCCATGCGTGAAGTGGCCGCTCACTTCGACCCGCAGGGAACGCGACGCGATGAGAAGAATCTATTGAGCCTGGCAGATGCGCCCGAGCCAAGAGCAGGTGGGGGCCGCGGCGGCTTTCAGCTTAATCCCACACAGCGGGCAGCCTTTCTGTTCAACACAACAAAGCTTAAGTTCCTTCAAGAGGAGGGCGCCGCACTTTTGATTGATCCAAGCCGCGGCGATGGGGGAACAATCTTCGTTCAGTCCGCCTCAGTGCCACCACCGCCTGGGTACGATCCCACTGTTCCGAATTCGCCTCGTCCTGTACCACCCTACGATAAGAGCGCGCCAAAGATCACACCTCAGCTCGTCCTGGCTATTGAACACTACAATCGCATCGTGCGGATGATTCAAGCGGGCGAGAAGGTAAAACTTACGGTCGATCTGGCGGTAGAGTGGCAGGATACTGATCCGATGGGTTACAACACGATTGCTGAGATACCGGGCACGGACTTGAAAGATGAAATCGTGATGCTGGGCGGTCATATGGATTCCTGGCACTCTGGCACAGGTGCAACCGACAACGGCGCGGGCGTGGCAGTGGCCATGGAAGCAATGCGCATCATTCAGACCCTGAGACTGAAACCCCGGCGGACAATCCGGATAGCACTTTGGACTGGTGAAGAGCAGGGTCTGCTGGGTTCGCGCGCGTATGTTGCACAGCACTTTGCTAAATTCGAGACTTCTCCGACCGCAGGTGGTTCTGGCATGGGGAATGGCAACGGTGCAAATGGCACTGGCGCTGCCACCGCAACTGCACCTCCACCGAAGTTGATCACAATGCCCGAGTATGATCGGTTCAGTTCCTACTTCAATCTGGATAATGGTACCGGCAAAATTCGGGGAGTCTATCTTCAGGGCAATGAATCAACGCGCGCGCTTTTCCGGCAATGGCTGGCGCCCTTCCGGGACATGGGAGCGGCAACACTCTCCATTTCAAACACGGGTGGCACCGACCACCTCTCGTTTGACGCCGTTGGCTTGCCGGGTTTTCAGTTTATTCAGGATGAGATTGAGTACGACACTCGCACACATCACTCAAACCAGGATGTGTTTGACCGTATTCAGGGGGACGATATGAAACAAGCGGCCACCATCATGGCAGCATTTGTGTACAACGCCGCCATGCGCGAGGAAAAGTTGCCGCGCAAGCCTGTCGCGGGAAGATAGAAAGTAACGCAAGCTGTTAGCTTGCGTGGGGATTGAGTTGATTCAACGTCGGAACGCAAACTAACAGCTGCGTTACAAATAAAGGGCGGGCACTCGCTGAGTCCCGCCCTGAATATTTGGAAAAGAAACCTCTCTCTAACTATGCCCCAGTGTGGACTCGGGTTTTGGGGTGCGACTCGGCTCAGTCCAGTCTGTCCGGGGCGCAGCAGTCCTCCTATTGCCAGCTTGTGACGGAGCGGATCTCTCAAGACGATCCAGACCCACCCACTGCTTTAACTTAGAAAGCACAAACGGCAGTACCACCAATTGCGCGGTCGTGGACAGCTCCTCCACGAACTTGTTTCCTAACGATCCGACCTCCCTGCTGAGGCTCTCGTAGGCTGAGCTCTGTTTGAACTTGTCAATCACGCCGGGACCCTCATCTCTACGGCCCTCGGCGGCAAACGAAGATGACGGAGCAGTCATACTTGCCTGGTGTCGTTGGGCGTCTGGAGGAATCAGGCTGTGACTGGCATAGGTCCCGTAGGTGCCCGGATAATCGTACGTTTGCCCGCTTTCATGTTTGAAAGCTCCAGCAATGGTGTACCCGGCGACAAAGCCGACTCCCAGGGCCCCGGCACTCCAGGCGACTGGTCGCTTCTTGAACTGCTCGCGCCAATCGAGCGTGTCTTTTACTGCCTGAACTTGATTAGCCACTGTTTCTTTAATCTCAGTTACCGTGTGTGAAATGGAATCACGGGCGTGCTCCATCCGTCGTTGCAGCTCCTCAATCGATTCCTCTTCTCCCGAACGCTGAGCAGCACGAGCCAGCCCTAAAGTTCGTTCTTCAGCCATTGCTTGTCCTTTCTTAGTTCTGCAACAGTGTGGTCTGGCACCAGGTCAACCTTCGCCAACCGGCTCTTCACTGCCATAACTACCAGTGCGCCCGCGACCAGGTAAAAGATCCCGGTGATTAGGAAGCCGAGCGCAAATTGTGCCGGTACACTAAGATTGCTTTGTGAAAACAACGTGGACACGCCAAAGGCGACTGCCACGTTCGCGAGGGCAAAGCCTATTAACGCAACCATGCCGGCCACTGCGATCATTGCGCCACCGGTTACGAAAGTCCTGGCTTCCTGTCTCAATTCAACCTTGAGCAACGTAAGCTGCGAGTCAACCAGGTGCATTACATCATCGCCAAGGCGACTCAATAATGTTGGCAGGCTCTCGCTCTCGGTGTGTACCGGTTGCAGTTGGGCATCCTTACGAGTTGTCATAATCCTGCTTGTTGCCGCCATCGCTTTGAAACCCCCTTTGCAAATTTATCCCGCTGTTCAGCGTCTGCCGCCGCGCAGCACCAGCCCGAGCAGAAGTCCGGCTGCCGCAGAGATCAGAATCGCCTGGCCCGGATTCTTTCGCGCATAGTCAGTAGCGTTTGCAGCCAGCTCTTTCACATCGACGTTCTGGAGGTCTTTGATCTTGTCTCCCACAACCGAGACCTTATCGCTGACGAACTCTTTTGCCTGATTAGCTGCCTCAGAGATCTTCTGCCCGTAGTTTTGGGCGGTCTCGCCGTAGTTCTCTCCTATGCTCGAAACAGATTGTGGCAATCCAGTTGATGTTGCGGTCGCTTCGCTCGTTTTTCCGTTTTCCATTTTTGTCGTTCTCCTTCTTATGTGTAGATCCAGGTATTTACCCTCGGGTCGGTAGTCTCCCTATTTGCATAATCGTTCAGTTAACGTTTAGCAAACGATGTGCCGACCAGCGAGCAGTGACTGCAGCGAATGGGAATAGACATTTCCGAGGAATTTGAAGACAAGAAGTGCCTCGCCTTGTTGCAAAAGGGTACAAGAACCTTAAGCGAATAGTCAGGAACCGTACGAGCATCGCAGCTACATTCGAGTCGAGCCATATTTTGGTTCTCGCTGCCATCTCAGTGTCCTTCTTGTCTTCTTGGTGAGCGGTTTCCTCGTCATACTTCACCACAGAGACACGGAGGCCACGGAGCATCAGTAGGAAACCAAAACATAACCTAACTAATTTATCCGTCTCTTGACATCCTAGACCAGGGATGGTAAGTAAGTACTTACTTTGAACAACCTCAACCGATAGGAAGTAGTTAACATTGAGCAAGGAAATTAGTGCCCCAAACAATACCGGCGTGCCCCACCCCGGACCGCGAATGGCAGGTGAAGAGCGACGCCTGCAAATCCTTCGGGTGGCGGTAAGCCTCTTCTCCCAGAAGGGCTTCCGCGGTACGACCACCAAGGAGATTGCCCACATGGCCGGCGTCTCCGAGGCAATGGTCTTTCGGCACTTTGCCAACAAGGATGACCTCTACGACGCTATTCTCGACCATAAAGCCTGCTCCGGCGATACCTTGAACCCGGAACAGATCGTCGCCGAGGCAATAGCTCAAAAGGACGACCGGGCGGTCTTTGAACGACTGGCTCGCGCAGCCCTCGATCATCACGACCAGGACCCCGAGTTTCAACGCCTGCTGATGTACTCCGCTCTAGAGCGCCACAAGCTGGCGGAGATGTTTTTCGAAAAATTCGTTTTGCGCGTTTACGAACTGCTCGGTAATTACATTGGGTTGCGACAACAGGATGGCGCTATCAGAAAAATGGAACCGGCGCTGATTGTCCGGGCCTTTGTGGGAATGGTCATTCATCATTCACTCAACAACAATCTCTGGGATCCCGAGCGCCGGTTGTTGGATGTTTCCAATGAAGACGCCGCAAGGTTCTTCACCGACATCCTGCTGACCGGTATCAGCGTTGCCCGACCGTAGGCGCTGCACGAAAATGGTCGCCGCGGCACTCCAGGAAAGAGTTAAGAGTTAAGGACACGATACTAATGCGATCTCCGAGAAATTTTCTATACCTCATGCTGGCATTGATCCTCTGCGGGCTGCTGGCTTTTGCTGCCGGTTGCCGGGGTTCGAAGGCAAACGTCAGAACAGAAGAAGGGACGGCGGCGCCGCCTCCGGTGATCGACGTAACCGCGGCTGCCGCAATCATGCGCGACTTGCCTCGCTTCTTTGAGGCCACCGGCAGTTTGGCCGGTGACCAGCAAACTGATGTGGCTCCCACAATACCTGGAAAAGTTGTCGCGCTGGGAGTTGACTTAGGAAGCTTTGTCAAACGGGGTCAGATGATCATTCGCCTGGATGATGTCGATCTGAAATTGCGAGTCGAACAAGCCCAGGCTCAACTGGATCAGGCAAAGGCCGCACTACGCCAGGCCGAAGAAAAAGTCGGACTCAGACCGGGCCAGCCGTTTGATCTGAACCGAGTCCCTGAGGTAGCGAATGCACGCGTGACCCTGGAGTTGGCGGAGAAAAATCTTCGACGCGCCGAAAAGCTCATTGAGTCGGGGGATGTGTCCCGCTCTTTTTACGACGACCAGAAAGCAAAGCGGGATCAGGCAAAGGAGCAATACGAATCGGCCCTCTCCCTGGCGCGCCAGAATTACGCGGCCGTTGCCAACGCCCGCGCTAACATTGCGAATGCCGAATCACAACTGGGATTGGCCCGCCGGAATCTTTTTTATACTAACGTTTATTCACCCATTGACGGTTACGTGGCCGAGCGCACTGCGGATCTGGGCGAATATGTCACCCCGACCGAAAAAGTGGCTACGATCGTGCGCATCAATCCGCTGCGCATCAGGATCGACATTCCAGAGCACGCTATCCCAAATGTACAGGTGGGACAATCCGTTTCTTTAACTACGAGCGCGTGGCCTGACAAGAGCTTTGCCGGCCGCGTCGCGCGCATTTCGCCAACTGTTTCGGCAAGCTCGCGCACTCTCACAGTCGAGGCGGAGATTGAAAATAGTAGTGGCGCACTCAAGCCCGGCCAGTTTGCTACCGTGCGGATTCTGGAACCAAAGGCGCAGCCCGCTGTGCTGATTCCCGCGCGGGCTGTTCGCACAGAGGCCGGCGCCAGTCGGGTGTTTGTCATCAAGAACGGTCATGCCGAGCAACGAGTTGTGCAACTCGGCATAACCGAAGGCGATTTAGTGGAGGTCAAAGCAGGCGTTGCTGCGGGCGAAAAAGTCGCCACCAGCAATTTTGAGCAATTGGTGGACGGCATTGCCGTAAGACAATAGCTCCTGCTTTGCCTTTCGAATTTATGTGAGTAGGACCTTTTTAGAATCACCCTCTCTGTGTTCGCTTAAGAGCAGGTTATGCAAAAACTAGCTGAGATTTGTGTTCGCCGACCGGTCTTCGCGACCATGCTCATCCTGAGTCTGGTGGTCGTGGGGTTGTTCTCCTACAAATCGCTGGGTGTTGATCTGTTTCCCAAGATCGACTTGCCAACGATAACTGTCACGGTCGTGAACCCGGGAGCTTCGCCTCAGGAGATTGAAACCGAGATTACGGACAAGGTCGAGGGTGCGGTCAATACAGTTAGTGGCATCGACGAACTGCGATCGACTTCGGTGGAAGGCGTTTCGCAGGTCTTCATTACCTTCCTGCTGGAAAAGAACCCTGACATCGCCGCTCAGGAAGTTCGCAACAAAATCGATCTAATCGTCAATGATCTACCGGTCACCGCCGAGCAGCCAATCGTGCAAAAGCTCGATACCGATGCTGCCCCGGTCGTCCGGATTGCCGTTTCCGCGCCCCGCTCTCTGCGTGAAGTTACCGATATCGCCGACAAGCGAATCAAAGAACAGATTGAATCTATCAATGGGGTAGGTGACGTTCAGATCGTTGGCGGCCGCGAGCGCGAAATTGAGATCTGGGTGGATCCGGACAAGCTCAGATCTTTCAACGTTACAGTTGCGCAGGTAGCCGATGCCGTGCGCGCGCAGAATATGGAAGTCCCCGGCGGAAGAATTGACGAAGGCACGCGTGAACTTACAGTCCGCACAATGGGACGGGTCATCGAGCCTGCCGACTTCAACAACCTGGTGTTGGCTAACCGCGGCACCTACTCGGTCAAACTCAGCGATGTTGGTTACGCCGAGGATGGCGCGGAGGAGCCCCGCACTGAGGCGCGCCTGAATGGTCAGCCCGCAGTGACTCTGATTGTTGCGAAACAATCCGGTCAGAACACTGTGGCAGTCGCCGATGCAGTCAAAGAGCGGTTGCAGGAGATTCAAAAAACCCTGCCGGCCGGGTTCAAAACAGAAGTTGTTGGGGATCAGTCAGTCTTTATCAAAGCTTCGATTGAGTCGATTCAGACACACTTAATTGAGGGCAGCATCTTAGCGGCCATCGTCGTTTTCATCTTTCTTTGGAGTTTCCGGTCCACCGTAATTGCAGCCCTGGCGATTCCTACCTCACTGATTGCCACCTTTGGCTTGATGGCCGCGATGGGCTTCACGTTGAATCAAATCACGATGCTCGCCTTGACGTTGATGGTGGGAATTGTAATTGACGACGCGATCGTGGTCCTGGAAAACATCTTCCGCTTTATTGAAGAGAAGGGAATGCCGGCGTTCCAAGCCGCTATCGAAGGGACGCGCGAGATTGGGCTCGCCGTAATGGCCACCACGCTTTCGTTGCTCGCCGTATTTCTGCCGGTTGGCTTTATGGGCGGCATCGTCGGCAGGTTCATGTCTTCGTTCGGGTTGACTTCTTCGTTTGCCATTGCCGTCTCGCTGCTCGTTTCATTTACGCTGACTCCCACCCTCGCTGCCCGTCTGATTAAGAAGAAGGAAGAGCCCGCCGAGGCTCCGGCAGTAGACGAAGGGAAGCGTAACTACACGCTCACTGAGTTTCGCGATAAATACAACCAGGCACAGTCCAAAGAGTCGCGATTTTACCGGCCAGTGGACCGCAGCTACACGAGAATGCTGACATGGTCGATGGCGCACCGGTGGGTCATAGTGCTTGCTTGCGTAGTCGTGATTTTCAGTATCGTGCCGCTTTTCATGTTCGTCGGGAAAAACTTTCTTCCCGTTGACGACCAATCGCAGTTTGAGCTCAACGTTCGCGCGCCCGAGGGCTACACACTATCAGCGACGTCCGTGCTGGCCGAGCGGATCGCGACGGATATGAGAAAACTCCCGGGCGTCACCGACACGTTGACTACTATTGGCGGTGGGCAGCAGGAGCAGGTCAATGTGGCGTCGATTTATGTGAAGCTAAGTCCAATCGAAGATCGAAGCGTCACCCAAGAGCAGTTGATGCTGAGGGCCCGCTCCGAAATTCTCGCAAAGTATTTGAAAGAATTTCCCGGTCAGTTGCGCACCAGCGTGCAACAAGTGGCGGCGATTTCAGGTGGGGGCTTCCGCAATGCCGACGTCCAATATGTAATCGGCGGACCCGATCTGACAAAGCTCACACAGTATTCCGATGCCCTGCTGGCGAAGATAAAGACCATCCCTGATGTCGTCGACGTCGACTCAACCCTGATAACCGGCAAACCGGAAGTCCGGGTGGTGATCGATCGCGCTCGCGCCGGCGATCTGGGTGTTCGCGTCGGCGATATTGCGCAAGCGCTTAACACGCTGGTTGCGGGCCAAAAAGTATCAACCTTCAATGCTGGAACCGATCAATACAATGTGCGGGTGCGTTCTATAGGACAGTATCGTGCGAGTCAGGAAGGCCTGAGCCGGATGATTGTCTCGTCGAGCAAGATTGGCTGGGTCAGCCTGGACAATCTGGTAAGGCTGGAAGAGGGCACTGGTCCCTCGGCGATCGATCGCCTCAACCGTCAGCGACAGGTAACCCTGCTGGCCAATGTCAAACCCGGCGGTTCGCAGGCGGCGGTCATTCAGAAGCTCAACGATTTCGCCAAAGAGATAAATATCGACAGTGCCTACAAGACCGGCCTGGCCGGTCGTTCGAAAGAGCTCGGTCGCGCTGGTTATTACTTCATGATCGCATTCGTGCTTTCGTTTGTCTTTATGTACATGGTTCTGGCGGCGCAGTTCGAATCCTTTATCCACCCCGTCACCATTCTGTTGACGCTGCCGCTGGCTATTCCGTTCGGGATCCTTTCGCTGCTGCTTACGGGGCAAACGGTAAACATCTTTTCCGGATTAGGACTTTTGCTGCTTTTCGGCGTGGTGAAGAAGAATGCGATTCTGCAGATTGACCATACAAACCAACTGCGGCAGCGAGGCATGGAGCGCCACGAAGCGATTATTCGCGCGAACCGGGATCGGCTACGTCCAATTCTAATGACGACTATCGCGCTCGTGGCAGGCATGCTGCCTTTGACTATCTCGAGCGGGCCGGGTTCAGGCACAAACCGATCGATCGGCGTATTGGTGGTTGGCGGGCAGTCGCTTTGTTTGTTGTTAACCTTGCTTGCCGTTCCGGTCTTTTATTCATTGTTTGATGACCTGGCAAGAAGTCATGTGTGGGGCCGTCTTGCATCGTGGATTGCAGTCAGTTTTGCGTGGGTGCGTCGCAAAACAGCAAGTGCCACCGCTTCGTTATTCGGCATGTTCGGAAAGTAATATAGAGATCGATTAGAAAGGTTTTTCAAATACGAATATGAGGCGACTAATTATCTCGCTTGCGTTGATCCTCGCCGGGGGGTCAGGGTTGGGTTCCGTCTGCGCGCAGGAGTCGGCACCATCTGCCACACCTTCGCCCCTTACTCAGGATCTCAACGTACCAGCGATAGCGCCTGATTTTCGGGCCGGCCAAAAGAATTTACCCGAACTAGGCAGGGTTGGCGTCGACATGGATCACCAGCAACCCTTGTCGATGCGGGAAGCGCTGGAGATGGCCCTCGAGAACAACAAGGACATCGAGGTCGCGCGACACAATGTGAAAATTGCTGAATTTGATCTGCAAGGCGCCCACGGTGCGTACGATCCGCGCCTTAGCTCGTCTTCTTTTTATGAACGCATTAAGACCCCAGTCTCAAGTTTCCTGAGTGGCGGCGAAAACGGAGCCGTAACGCAAAGTGACTACACAGCCAATGCACGCCTGGAAGGACTCTCAAAGTTTGGGGGAGTTTATAAACTAGACTTCTCTTCCGTTCGCCAGACAACCAACAACAGTTTCACGGCGCTCAATCCCCAGTATCCCACTGCTTTGACGTTTAATTACACACAGCCCCTGGCCCGGGGGTTTCGGATTGACAATTCGCGCCGTCAAATCAAAGTTGCCAAAAAGAACCTTTCACTGACTGACGCGCAGTTCCGGCAGCGCACAATTGAGACCATTACCAGTGTCCAGCGGGCTTATTGGGATTTGGTATTCGCTCTCCGCAATCTCCAGATTCAACGTGATGCGGTGCGGGATTCGCGCGCTCAACAGGAACATAACCGGCGGCTTGTGACGGAAGGTCAACTGGCTCCCATAGACATAGTAGCTTCCGAATCGCAGGTTGCCAGCTTTGAACAGAGTCTTTTTGCCGCCCTGGAAGAAGTTTCCAAGACCGAAAATAATCTGAAAAACCTGATTGCTGAAAACCGTCAGGCCCCGATTTGGACTGTTTCAATAGTCCCCAGTGACTCTGTCGATGTTCTAGTCCCGCAGGTTTCGTTGCCCGAAGCTCTGACCGTGGCGATGGAGAATCGACCCGAGTTGCAGCAATCGAATGTGGCGCGCGAGATTAATGAAATCGATCAGCGCTACTTTCGCGACCAGACCAAGCCGGCAATTGATTTGACAGGCAGCTATGGAGTGGTCGGGTTAGCCGGAGCCAGCAATAGTCTAGGGACTAATCCATTTACGGCTTCCAATGCTCAACTGCGTGAGCGGGTTGATCTGCTGTCCCAGCTAAATGGACTTCCGCCACTGCCGGTCGTGCCGCCGCAAACCCTTACCCCTGAGCTAATCGGAGGGTATGGCCAGTCGCTTCAGAATCTGGTGGGAAACCAGTTCAATAATTTCCGGGTCGGTGTTCAGATCAGCCTGCCATTACGCAATCGGACGGCTGAGGCTGCGCTTGGCCGATCGCTGGTTGAGGGAGAGCGAATCAACACTCAGCGACAGCAGCTCGAACAATCGATTCAGGTTGAGGTAAGAAACGCGTTACAGGGAGTCCGCAGTTCTGAAGCGCGGTTGCGTTCGGCCGCTGTAGCCCGCGAGACAAGCGAACAGCAGTACCAGAGTGAACAACGAAAGCTCGACGCAGGCCAATCGACCGTCTTTCTGGTGCTCGAGCGACAGACGGCTTTGACAACAGCGCGGGGCAATGAGCTGCGGGCCCAGACAGACTTGAATAAGGCAATTGCGGATTTACAGCGGGCCACTGGAAATGCGCTTAAGGTAAACAGTATCGTGGTGCGAGTGCGCTGATTACGGTCTCTCCTGATTCCGGCAGCACCGCGCGCGAGAAGGCGGTGAGTCTCATGGGGCGAAACTCATCGCCTTCATTATTGAGTGGTCCATCTTTCTTGTTTAGTCAAAGCGGAGGGAAGCCTGGTGGATGCTAAACACTTGTTGGAAACGTGGGACATTCATGATCGAATCAATATCTACTTGCTCGAGGCGATTGATGATTCAACCCTTGGCGGCTATTCCGCTTCAAAAGGCCGAAGCGTTGGTGAACAGCTCGCACACATTCACAACGTCCGCCTGATGTGGCTGAAGTCTGCCGCACCCGATCTGCTTAAAGGTTTGGACAAGATCGAAAAGGAGCAAGCTGGCGACAAGAAGCTGCTGCGTAAGGCTTTGCTGGGTTCCGGAAAAGCTATTGGGTCCTTGTTGTCAAACAGTGTTCAGGGAGATGGCCGGATTAAAGGCTTTAAGCCGCATGTGTTTGCCTTCCTCGGGTATCTCATTTCTCATGAATCGCATCATCGCGGACAGATCGTTCTGTCACTGAAGCAGGCAGGTCATCAACTCGACAAGAAAGTTCTTTTTGGGATTTGGGAGTGGGGCGTCCGTTAGCGCCGAAGATGAGCAAGTCTCTTAGGTAAGTCTTTCCAGCAGCAGAAACCCACCGTAACAAGCCACAATCAGCAGAACCGCCGCAATCAGGTACCACTGAATCAGCTTTGTCTGGCACGCCGGGCAGCGCAACCTGATCAAACCCGCCGCTCTTGCGCAGTTAGGACACTTCATGAACCGTTAAAGGAAAGTCAACCAGCCTGAATTCAATGACGAGCGTGCGGTTAATTTACCACACGAAGAGAGTGTTTGCAGTTAAATCTGGAGCGAACAGAAAGGAGCGCTACCGGCTCTTTTTTTCCATGCCCGCCGGCAGTTTTACGATGGTCCATAAAGGCCAATGGTCTGACAGCGAAATGCTTCGGTCAATGCCGGCCTTGATCACCTCTATATTGCGTACCCAAATCCAATCGAGTTTGAGCTCTAGCGGAAAGAAGAGTATTTTGCGCAGGAACGTGGGCTGATTGCCAATTAGGGTTCGGAAGTTTTTGCCTTCAAAAAGTTTGTGGGTCTTTGTGACCGCGCTTGGTTCCCAGGTATTAAAGTCACCCAAAACGATGGCTGGCATCCCGGCATCATGCTTATCCAGATCCTGCAACACTGCCTGGAGTTGTTCCATTTTCAGCTCGACAGGAATCCGGGTCTCCGAGTGTACCGAGTAAATGCGGAGCGGTGTGGCCCCTATTTTCACTGTAGCGCCAAGTGCCGCCCGGCGCCGGTGACCCGGCCCTTCATGCGGCAGAACCAGTGGCTGAATGTCAGTAAGAGGGTAAAGACTCATTATCGCAACGCCAGTCTCTTCCTCGTTTTCCGTGGTGGTTGCCGGCGGCGCGGTCCAGGCGTAATACATCCCCAGCTCGTCGGCTATTAACCTTGCTGTATTTACGTTCTCGGTCCGTTTCTTTTTCCGATCTACTTCCTGAAGGCCAAGTACAGCAGCACCGCCAATTTGAGGATCGTTGCGAAAGACCTTGATCAACTCGCGGAGATCCTCGCCGCCGCGCCAGCGGATGTTGTAAGAAATAATCTTGAGTTCAGTTACCGTCTCCGGCCCGTGCCGAAGCCGTGACGCTCGTCCCACCTCAAACAGCGGGTCTGTCCGTGGCTGCTTTTGCTGGATTTCTGCCGGGCTGTTTTTCTTCGGTCTGTGCTGAACGCTAACAATCAATGACGGGAATAAGGTTAGCGCCAACAGGATCACAAAGTTACTCAAAAACATTTCAAGACTTCCTGAATAGAGGCCACTTGATCCTAGTGAAGCTGAGCGTTGTCATCAAAGTTCGAGACGCAAACCATCCACCGCCTCCACGACCTTGCCCTTCCAAAATGGCGCGGCTTCGCCGGCAACGGTTCCGACCCCCCACTCAGGATAGAGATGCGTGAGCACGGCGGTCGCCGGTTCCGACCTTGTGATGATCTTCATGGCATCTGCCAGTTCAAGATGCGTCTGCAAAGGTTTGTTTCTCCCGGTAATTATATACTTCACGCAAGGGCGTTGTGATACACTCGCGACATGGCTACTACAAAACCTCTTGAGCTTTGGCTGGGGGTGGGGGGCTTAGTCGTGGGATTCCTCCTCTACCTCTTTGCTAAGTCGCCGTTGGCGGTTGTTCTGTGCGTGCTGGCAATCTTTGGACTGCTTGCCTACCCTGTTTGGAATTTCTGGTGGATAGAAGACTCATACGCACGAAGAATAGGAGCCTTGTTGATCTTGGCAGGACTGTCAGTGATTTTAGCTGACCTTGCGTGGCCAAATGCGCCTGAACCGTTAGCCGTATCTCCCGTAACGGCAAATTTGACCAACTTGTTTAGCCCTATATCTGGGGTCGCAAAAGGAAAGATCGACATAAAAATCTACAACCGTGACGATAATCCTTACTATCAAGTGATAGTTAAGCTAATCATCAATTCTGCGTCTCTCGGACCGGAAGCGATAAACATCGCTTTCCCATCACTTGAAGACAAGGTAAAAGCAGGTCACCATCCGGCGCAGGTTGGTAATGCAGCCTTTTGTCTTCGGGGCGTTGACGCTAAAAATCGGAAGGCATTTGTTTGCGTACTAAAGGAGCTAGATCCCAAACAAGTGTTTACAATTAGATTGACGACTGACTCTGAAGCACCGAAAGAGCTTTTAGACAAAGATAGCTTATTAAGCATAGTAGCTAAATTTGAGAAAGAGCCAGCCTTAACCCCCGAAGGTCCGGAGGCGTCGGGACTGTTCGTGCAGTTTTCAGAGGGGACGTTTCCAGAGGGACCGTTTACATGGGATAAAGCTATTTTCTTTTGTTCAGATGCTGCGCCGCCAGACACTATGCAATTTGACCCAAGAGTTGTGCTTTGTACCCGTGATTCGACTACGCAGCCAATGATCACGCAATCCGGCACACCAATGGCACGGTTTAAGGCTGCGATTGTGCAGGTCTTGGTTCGTTCACCGACCCAAGGTGCAGGCAATCCCGAATTGCATTTCTTCATGCTGATTACGAACTATGGTGGTGCCCCTAGCATTGCTAAAGATTGGGGCTTAACAGTCAATATTCCGGGCAAGGAAGAAGTACACATCCGGCCCGTTCATAACTTAGGCTTCATTGATTATCAGGTGGATGGCAAGGCGGTTAGAGTTCAGCTTGCGACAGAAGATCTCATTGACAAGGCCGCAAGGAATCCGATTGCTGCAAATGGGCAGGTTTCTGGAATTCTGAGCTTTAGTTTTCCGGCGATGACAATAGAAGAGATTATGCGTAAAGGAACCACCTTCGCTTTGACCTTTTATGACGCGTTTGAAACTAAATATACCGTAGGGCCTTCAACAATTAGCGAATTTCAAAAACCACCGCCACTACACATCCCTGGGATTCAGGAGCAAGTCTTGCCAACTACGCCCCCAAAGTCGGAAGAAAAGTAACCTTCTAGGCCACGTTGTCCGATGTTAGGTTTTTGTACTCAAGATTTGATGAGGCTAGCAGTCTCAGCAGCGTATCGCGGAACAAAAAAGGATTAGCGCGATTGTTGAAACGGAATTCAAATTCATCAAGGTAACGATCAAGATGCTTTACACTGACTTGATGGTAAGAGCCAACGATAGACCGCTTGAACAGCGACCAAACATTCTCCAGCGTGTTCGTATGAACGATGCCGCGTACCCATTCTTTGTCTTTATGGTCCACCGTTGCGTGAATCGTATCTTGATCTGCAATGCCTTGATAGCCAGCCCAACTATCAGTGCAGATGATCGCGGCTTCATCAGCAAGTTTGGCTCTAATGAAAGCATGAAGGACTTCGCGAGTAGCAGACTTGCCGCCAACTTCCAATCGTACCTGACCGCCACGCTCAACCGCGCCAAGAATCATGGTCTTGTTGTCATAGCCGCCAAAGCCTTTCTTATGTTTCGCCAAAATGTTGCGGTGCATGTTCGCGGGCTTGCCACCAACGTACGCCTCATCACATTCAACGATGTTCTGAAGTAACGAGGTATCAGCATCCTTAACCGCTTCCCTAATACGATGACACAGGTACCACGCGGTCTTGTAAGCGACTTTCAGCGTCCGTTTGAGTTGCAGGGCAGACATTCCCTTTTTCGATTCAGACAGCAGATAGATAGCCGCAAACCACTTCATCAGACTCAAATGAGAGTCATGGAATATAGTTCCAGCGGTCGCGGAGAATTGATACTGGCATGAGTCACAATGAAATTGGTTGCGCTTGTAAATGCGCGAGATCTTGTCTGAGTCGCACCGGACGCAACGAACACCGTTCGGCCAACGGAGTTGTTCAAGATACATCCGGCACCGCTCGTCGTTGCCGAACTTATCGAACAAGTCAATCAGGTCCATTTCCGATTTGACCGCTTTACGCTTGGGAGCCTTTTTAGTTAACGCCATGATTGGAGTCCTTATGAATGAGCAAGAGAAGCCAGACAAAAAGCGTCCAATAGATATGACCACGGACGAAGCTATTGACCATGTTTTCGCACCGGAGATCGCAGAAGAACTTCGGAAGCAAGCGGGTAAGGATGAGCCTTACGAGTCCGACGAAGGGGATTTAACAAGTTAAACCGTGTGACCATGAACTCATTGTCTCACACGGCCAACCTTGTGTCAAGTAGATAATTACCGAATAGAATAGACCAGCGTCTTGCCATTTTGCTCAGTCAAACGGAGGGCCAGACTTTCTGAGGTGTGTGGAGTTGAAACCACTGCGGCCCTAAGCCCGGAGAAGATCTGAAAATCCTCACCGGCCTTGACTTCAATTATTTCGACGGGGAAGGATTGTTCGAGCAATTTGTAGTTGTTGACGTCGTTAAAGGCGCCTATGAGAGCGGCGAGGCGCCTATGAGAGCGGCGAGGCCGTGTGGGCCAAAGATTCCAAGCGGCTTGCGGCGATCGTTCATTTGCGGCGCCCAGCGAGCACCGAAGAGATAAGGCGCCAAACCGCCCAGATGATCCAAATGAAAATGGCTAATCCAAATGGCGTCGAGGTTCGGCCAATCGAGCTCCTCCTGCGCCATTCGATGAGGGGCGTCACCGCCGATGTCGAGCAACACTGTGCCCTCATCCGTTGCTAGCCAATATGCCGGTGAGCAACGGCGCGGATGGGGCACTGACGTACCTGAACCCAGCACAATGAGTTTCACGCGTCTCAGCTTGACGCCGGCAAGACGCTGAGTCAATCGCGACCGCCCTGTCTTAACCGCGAAGAATTTACGATCCACGAAATCAAACGAAAAAATCCGAGAGGAAGGCAAAGGCCCCAGACCGCCAGCGGAATTTTCGGTGACGGCTTGATTCTGCGTCGCCTTTAAGTTAAACCTGCCACCGGCAAACAAATGAGCGATTCTCAAAACCAATTGGATGTGCTGGCAGTCTTTTCGCATCCCGACGATGCTGAGCTGAGCGTCGCGGGCACGCTGCTCAAACTAAAGGCGCAGGGCTATCGCACCGGTGTGTGCGATATGACCCGGGGCGAGATGGGTACTCGCGGCACCCCGGAAATTCGTGCCCGGGAAGCGCTGGAAGCTGCGCGCGTGATGAAGCTGGATCTGCGAACCAACCTCGACCAACCGGATGGGCATGTCTGGCCGACAGAGGAAGCCAGGACTGCCATGGTGCGGATCATCCGCTTGCACGCGCCGAGAGTTTTGCTAACTCCGCATTGGGACGATCCCCATCCAGATCACGCAAACACCTGCCGGATCGTACGTCAGGCTGCCCGACTGGCCACCATGGCCCGTTATGATGAAGTCTCTGGTCAAAAGCCGGTATCCATGCCGGCGATCATGCATTCGGTTTTTTCCCGGTTGGTAGTGCCCACGTTTATCGTCGACGTCTCGGATTTTACAGAAGAAAAGATGAAGGCAATCAAGAGTCACGCCTCACAGTTCTTTCGGGCGGATTCACAGGAACCTACAACGCGCATCAGCGATAAAGGGTTTTTGGATCAGATCGAGAACCGGATGAGGTATTTCGGTACGCTGATTTCCGTAGCGGCCGGCGAGCCGTTTTACGTTCGTGAGGCATTGAACGTAGACGATCCGATAGAGCTGCTTACCCGCCCGATGAATATTTATTCGTAAGCTTCAATTAGACGGCGACAACTTCGAGTTCCGGATCGACTTCCTGCTTGAGCATCCCTTCGATTGCCATTAACGTCCCGGTGAGTGAACTGGGGCAGCTGCCACACGCTCCTTGATAGCGGATGCTGAGCGTGTGGTTGGCCAAACCAAGCACTTCCAAATAGCCGCCATCTCCCATTAGCGCGGGCCGCACCTTCTCGTCCAATATTTCATTGATTCTTAGCAGTCTGGGATCGTCCGAGGCCACTGCCGCAATCGACCCACCAACGGCTGCCGCCGCAGCGTTTGCAGCGACCACTGATTCAGCGGCGCGAATCGGAACCGCGAGAGCCGGGAGCAGTTCGTCCCAGTCGCCTTCTTCATCCTTCTCCACCGTGATCATCTTGTCCATATAGAAAACTGACACGACATGGCCCACGTCGAAGAGCGCCTTCGCCAATGGATCATTTTCAGCTTCACCCGGTGATCCAATTGAACGCACCGTTCCATTCGTCACCGGTTCTCTGAGGACGAACTTGACGGCATTGGGATTTGGCGTTTCTTCAATATCACTAATCTTTGGCATTTCGATCTCCCTTGTCTTATCGTCGGATTCATTATAACGCGTCAAGCACCTAAGCGCAGGTTCGGAAAAGAATCAGTGTCCTGGTCCCTTTTTTCGCAAATCCCGGGGCTTCATGTTTCTTGAGCATTTTGTGCATAAATAAATCGATCCACGAAATTACACAAAACTAAGAAGAACACACACGAATGTTCTACGTGTCTTTCGGGTGAATTCGTGGATCAATCTTTATGTTTTAGTCTCCCCTACCACACATCTGGTTCGAAGCTTCAAACCGGCCTCTCGAGAAGTAAAAGCGGCTGAAAAATCCCACATTTTTTGGACCGACACAGCTATTGCCAAAACCACAGTGCGGGCATATACTCCGTTGCCTCACTTGCCCCCTACTAGAGGTGAGACAAGCTGAGATAGAGGCAGGCGATTGCGAGGGTCGTCTGCCTCTCCTGTTTTTGAAGGTGTTCAGTTGTCACTCGTCAGTTGTCAGTTGTTTGTATCAGGTTCAAACTGAGTAGACGGCAACTGATAACTGACAACTGACGAGTGACAACTGACAAATATGAACATCGGCATTACTGTTTACCCTACTTATGGAGGCAGCGGCATCGTCGGCTCTGAACTCGGGAAAGAGTTGGCCGAACGCGGGCATACGGTTCACTTCATCGCCTCAGCCCTTCCTACGCGTCTAACTGAACTCAGTGATCGGGTGCGATTTCATGAAGTGGAAATGATGTCTTACCCGCTGTTCGAGCATCAGCCTTACACACTGGCGCTGGCGACGAAGATGGCCACGGTCGCCGAAGAAGAGAATCTCGACCTGCTGCATGTTCATTACGCCATACCCCATTCGATCAGTGCGATTCTCGCGCGCGAGTCGCTCAAGCCTCAGCGGCGTCTGCCTGTGATCACGACTTTGCATGGAACCGATATCACCCTCGTAGGCGCTGACCGATCTTACCTACCCATCACTCGTTACGGCATAGCGCAATCAGATGGCGTGACGGCAATCTCCCATTATTTGAAGGATGCCACCAAAGAGATATTTCACTTCAACGACATTGAGGTGATTCCCAACTTCATTTGTCAGACCGACTACCAGCGGCATCCGGTCGATGAATTAAGACGAACGCTGGCGCCCGGTGGGGAATCTCTGCTGGTGCATGTTTCCAATTTCCGGCCGGTGAAGAGACCGGTAGATTGCATTGAGATATTCTCCCGCGTGTTACAGAGGGGAATTAAAGCGCGGCTGGTCATGGTCGGCGATGGCAGCGAGCGTACTAATGTTGAGCATCGAGCGCGTTGTCTGGGTATTTCCGACAAATGTTCGTTTGTGGGCAAGCAGCCAAAGATTGTTGATTATCTGTCGGCGTCCGACGTCTTGCTACTCCCCTCGGAACAGGAATCGTTCGGCCTGGCGGCGCTTGAGGCCATGGCCTGTGAAGTGCCGGTAATCGCCTCTCGAGTGGGCGGCATTCCCGAGGTAGTAGAGGATGGCGAGACAGGCTTTCTCAGCGCCGTCGGAGACGTAGACAAAATGGCTGCCGATGCAGCGAGACTCTTGACTGATCCGGATCTGAGAATGGCAATGGGCCAGCGCGCCCGCAATTCAGCAGTCTCCCGCTATCGCACCGACATCGTCATCCCAAAGTACATAGATTTTTACCAGCGGGTGCTAAATAACAAGTAACGGGGCATCCACGAACAGTCACGAAAATAAAGCAAGAAACGTTCGTGTCAGTTCGTGTAACTTCGTGGACCGGTTTTTACCTCTGGACCAAACAGTGGCGCGACAGTTAGGAAGTGTTGGGCCATGAAAGCGTTACCCAACACGTATGGAGAGAATACTAAAAGGTGTTATTCAATACATCGAAAAACCCCAATAGACTCTTTTAATTCTTGAAGCATCAGCCACTTTGCTTTGGGCACGAGTATTGCCAGTGTCACCTGCAGGAGGTCACGAATAACATGAAAAAGATGTTCACGCGATTTGGAGGAGGTATCCTGGGGTTGTTTCTGCTGCTAGGCATCGGCATGGCGGCGAGTCAGACAGCCCAAGCACAATATCGGAATGATCGCTATCCCCAGAGCCGTGACAGAGATTGGAGGCGCGACAGAGATTGGAATCGTCAGCGCGGCGATGATCGGTATGGATATGGACTTTCTGCTAATGGTCGGCAAACTGCGCTGAATGCTGGATACAACGAAGGCATCAAGGCGGGACGCAAGGACCGCCGGAGAGGCGAGCGTTTTGAGTTTCGTGACGAAGGCGCTTTTCAGAATGCAACTACGGACTACAGTTCGCGTCTTGGCGATCGTGAGCTCTATCGACAGTACTACCGACAGGGCTACGTAAATGGTTACCGCGCTGGTTACAGCGGTTACTAAACCAGAATAGGACCAAAATAGACAATCAAAGGCGAGGGCAGCACAGCTGCTCTCGCCCTTTCTCATTTGGATCCTCAGCGACAAAAAGATCGAGCTTCTCCCTGGAGTGCTGCGACTTGTCGCAGCTTTTCGAGGCTGAATGTTCTGTCCAAAAAAAGCGGCGACAAGGTGCCGCACTCCAAAAAGAGAAACCCCTCGTCAGATCCCACTTGACACTCAGGAATCCCGAGAGCGTAATTGCACGCGAAGGTCTTATTCTTAAACGAAGAATTCCGACCGAAAAATCTTGGACTGAACTGCGCATGAAATCAATTATTGTCGGTACCGCCGGGCACATTGATCACGGTAAGAGTGCGCTCGTGCGTGCTTTAACCGGCATGGACCCCGACCGGTTGCCCGAAGAGAAGCGTCGCGGGATTACGATTGATTTGGGCTTTGCCGATTTGCAACTTAACGATGTGCGTTTGGGCTTTGTTGACGTGCCCGGTCATGAGCGATTCGTCAAGAACATGCTGGCCGGCGCTCACGGAATCGATCTGGTGGCCCTGGTCATTGCCGCAGACGAAGGCGTGATGCCGCAGACGCGAGAACATTTTGATATCTGCCGTTTGCTGGGGGTGCGCGGCGGCCTGGTGGTTATTACAAAAGCAGACCTTGTCGAACAAGAACTGATTCAGCTTGTGAGGGAAGAAGCGCAAGAGTTAATTACAGAATCGTTTCTTGAGGGCGCGCCAATCGTTGCGGTGAGCGCAAAAACCGGTGCGGGATTAGAGGAACTCAAAGCCACTCTGCACAAACTTGCTTTGCAAGTCCCAGAAAGGTCTTCGGAACTGGTGCCGATCCTACCTGTCGATCGCGCCTTTACGATGAAGGGATTTGGCCCGGTCGTGACTGGTACCTTGATCTCCGGCGAGATAACGGAGGGGGCAGAGCTCGAACTGTTACCGGTCGGTTTAAAGGCAAGAGCTCGTGGGATCCAGGTACACGGCGAGGCAGTTTCGAGGGCGCTCGCGGGCCAACGGACTGCAATTAACCTCGGCAGTGTTGATGCTTCAATGATCGAACGCGGAATGGTGCTCGCCCCGGCAGGGCGTCTCGAGCCGATCCAGATTATGGATGTCCATCTTAATGTGCTACCGGGTGCCTCGCGCCCGATACGCTCACGCACGCGCGTTCGCTTTCACCTGCATACTGCTGAAGTGCTCGGGCGCGTTAGGGTGATCGACGATGTCGGTGAGATCGTTCCGGGCGAATCGGGACTTGCGCAGATAAGACTTGAATCGCCTGTCGTCGCACACGTGAATCAGCGCTTCATTCTGAGATCCTATTCTCCCTCAATGACGGTTGCGGGAGGAGAGATCTTGAATCCGTTTGCCACGAAACACCGAGCCAGGGATCTCGCGCGAACTCGGCAGACGTTGATTGCGTTGAAGGACGCAACTGACCGAGTTAGTCAGTTTGTGATCTTTGTCGGTCAAGCAAAAGAGTATGGCCAGGCATTAGCCGGGATTGCCGCTCGCACCGGGTGGAGTGATGAGATCCTCGTTGCCGCTGCCCAAAGAGCGCAAGCTACGGGCGCCATAATCAATTGCGATGGTGTGTTTATTTCGCGTGGGGATTTTGAGGGCTTGTGCAGGATGGTGATGGAAGAGGTCCAGGACCATCACAAAAAAGAGCCTCTTACGAGAGGTTTGCCTCGCGAAACACTCAGAGAGCGCCTTTTTCCTTATACCCCACCCGAAATATTTCGAGCAGTGCTCAATCGCCTTGAGCTCGATGGCCTCTTAGTGGCCGAAAGGGAAATTGTTCGTGCGAGGGAACACACACTCGAGCTGTCAGGCGAGGATGCTCAATTGCGCGGTCGCCTGGAACAGATATTCCGAGAAGCGGGTCTTGAGCCTCCGTCGCTTGAAGCGGCGCTCCAGACGGCGGCAAAGTCGAACCTAAGTCGTGCTCGCAGAATTCTGCAAATGATGCTTGATGCCGGAACGGTCGTGCGTATTCAACAGGATATGCTGTTTGACCGAAAGGTTTTGGAGGGGCTGATTAAAAAAGTGCGGACTTTCGCGGAAAACCGCGGGCCCGAACGGAGTATAGACGTGGCGGCATTTAAACAACTTGCCGGCGTTTCGCGGAAATATGCGATTCCTCTGTTGGAATACCTTGATCGTGAACGGATTACAATGCGGCAGGGTGATCGCCGGATAATAAACAAACCGCCCGGATAGTAGTAGAATGTTCCATCGTGATTGGATTTGGGAAGGCTTTAGATAGTGCTGACATAGAGAAAACTTCGTTAGGCGCCCCCACGGGATCTTGTCGAACAAAGACTTGCTTTCATTCGCTTCATAGCGTTAACATGCAAACCTGCCAACACTTATATTGGCTTTTTCCTTAACCTTCATAACAGCTCATTGGCCGGAGGTTCAAAATGAAAAGCCTTAAAGACATACTGGCCGTATTGTTAGGTTTAGCATCGGCTGCCGGTGCAATCTGGTATTTCTACAAATTTGTGACCTTCAGTGACCCGCAGGGGGGACACAACTTTGGCTGGATTTCGCTGGCGCTGGCGGCTGTTGCTTTTGTGTGCGGGTTAATCTATTTCCTCGGCCACGTAAACAAGGAAGAGGAAATTCACATCACGCAGTAGGTCTGCGCGCCCGGTCTGAAGCTTGGAAGTGATCAGGCTGGCGTTGACGCGCGCCCGCGCCTACATTTCGAGTAAAGCCTCAAACGCCGTTTTGTGCACCACCCGGCGGCTTGCGTGCGCAAACGGCGTTTGCTTTGTGAAATTGGCGACCTAAGAGACAACGGATTTAGTATCAAGTCGATTAAGAAGTCCAACGAGGAGTGCTAATGTCGATCAGTTTGGTCGCGCTGTTCCTGCAAGTCGAAACAAATTTTCGAGAGCCAAGTTACTTTGCCCCCGCGATACTTAGCCTGCTAGCCCTGGGTGCTGTCACCTGGCTGGTAGCTGCCGTTCTGGGCTTTGCTCGGGCCCGGGCCTTTGGACCTTCGGCGCGCTGGTTTTCCTTTGCTGCTGTTTGCATGCTCCTTTTTCATTTGCAATTCCTGCTGTTGGGTTTTGGCTTGCTCACGAAGGATAACAATCTGGTATTTAGTATTCTCACTTTCTTCAATGCTGCGGTAATTGTTGCCGCAATTTGCGCCATCATGGGATTTATTAAAATGACGAGTCCCCGGTAAAGACATTGCCGATTGAAGTCATTGCCGATTGCCAATTGCCAATTGCCGATTGGTCTTAAGCCACTCAGCAAGAGTTTAATCGGCAGTTGGGCATTACAGATGTTCGAGCTGCTCAGCAAGAACCCAATCGGCAATCGGCAATTCCCAATCCCACTTGAATGGCTAAAAGAATTATTGCACTGGCCGCGCTCGTGCTAATTATGGGCGCGGCTTTTTTCGTTTTTCGCGGCAAAGCGGCCTGGCAACGGACCGAGCCGCAAAAAAGTTTTGTGCAAACCCGCGGTACTCACTTCGTAATCGACGGGCGGCCGTTCCGCTTCGTCGGCGCGAATGTGCCAATCATCCCCGGCCAGATGGCCAATACTGCCTCCGCCGGCATTAAGGTAGTGCGAATCTGGGCCCTGGGCGAAGGAGAGCTGCGCGACAAAGATCGCATTCCCGATCCACCGGGCCAGCCACCCACCTATCCTTACCGTTGGACTCCGGATCACTGGAACGAAGAAGCTTTCCGGCAACTGGATCGAATGATGGTCGATGCTGCTAATCACGGCGTTCGCGTGCAGATCTGCTTGACAAACTGGTGGCGCGACACTGGAGGTGTGACTCAATACCTCCTTTGGGCGGGCATCAAGGGCGCCGATGATGATAATTATCCTTACGGCATCAATTTTGAGCGCGCGATGCTGTTCTACACCAATGAAGAAACGCGCCGCATGTATCGTGAGCACGTCGAGAGAATTGCCACCCGCCGCAACCACATAACGGGAATCCTTTATCGCGATGACCCCACGATATTCGGTTGGGAGTTGATCAATGAAGCCCAGGCCGTCACCGGACGCTGGGCTGAAAGGCGTGCCTGGATACAGGAGATGAGCGCCTATCTAAAGTCATTGGATCCGAACCATCTTGTCTCACCGGGTGATTGGGGCTATCGCTCAACTGTGGAAAGACGTGAGTGGATTACCGATCACCGCTTGCCAAATATCGACTACTGCGACGTGCACATTTATCCAACCGACGATGAAGATAGCTTCGTCTCGTCTCCCGCCGACCTTCGTGAGTTCATCGATAATCGAGCCAACGCCGCTTTGATGGTAAATAAGCCTCTCGTCTTTGGTGAGTTTGGCATGGGGCCGGAAGGCTACAACAAAGCTTCTCAGGTTGATTGGTTCCGAAGCTATCTTGAAGAGAATGTGCGGGCGGGTGCGGGCGGTGCAATGTTCTGGATTCTGACCCCCAATGCTAAACGACGTTACAGCGTTACGTTCACGGATCGGGATCGGCAGTTGCGCCAGGAAATAGGGCGGGCGGCGTGGTTATTCGAGACTTACAAGGCCGCTAATGCTCCCCCCGGCATTGCCGACCCACGACGTTACCTGGTGCCACATCAGACCACGATGGCTCGTTCCGCAAACGATCCGAAGATTGTGCCAAAGACGATTCTGCGCGAAGACCGGTCGCTGCTCTATCGATTCATGCCGTCGATGGCCGCAAGCGGGCAGTTCGAAAAACTGGGGGAAGGGTCCGGTTACATCTGGGGTTCCGGAGTCGGTTACTTTGAGTATCTTGTGCCTGGACGGGAAGACAGACGGCGTGTCAGTCAAATAATTGTGCGTGCTCACATACAGCCAGTGGTGCCAACCGATGCTCGCCCAGAAGACATAAAGACTCGTGTGACATTATCAATCAACGGACGAGATGTCGGTTCACGTTTAATTCCCGTAGAAAGTTCAAAGCAGCCCCTGGTTCAGGAGTGGCGAGTAGACAATTTCTGGGTACGCTTGCGGGCGATGCGCGGGTTGCCGATCGGGATTCGCTTCACTGTGACGGCTGAGGCAGACTGGCCCTATGGAGTGAACATCTCTACCTGGCCCGAGGGTTACTCAGCCGGTGAAACGACCCCGGTTGAAGTGGAGATCAGCCACTGATCAAAAAAGTTCGCCGAGGCCTGGTAGGCGCGCTACCCAGTCTGTATGTCTCAAAAAGATTGGCGTAACGCAAGCTGTTAGCTTGCGGACTGTTGAACCCACTCAGCCGCAACGCAAGCTAACAGCTTGCGTTACAGCCTTCAATTGACGGGAGCAGGAACCATGTTTCCGGTGCTCACCAGCACTGGCAGCCGAGTGGAACTTTCCCGAACGATTTGGAGCGTTGCCGGATCAAGCTGGTAAACATCAACGGAATGCACGCTACCAACCGAGATGCGAAGAAGAGGAGAAGTCGCTTGATGTAACGCCGTAAGCAATCCATCATTGCTGAAATATCGCCGGCCACGCGCAGCTATAACAAAATCGCCCGCGGAAAGTTGCGTGAGAGCCACGGGATCGGAAAGTGATTCGCAAACAAGGTCTCCCCGATTAGCGCGTGTCGCATAGTAACCGGCAAGCGCGGGACTCTCGCTGACAATGTGCGCTCCGGGCCTTGCATGAGGCGCAATCTCCGCAACTGCCTCGCGCATGCTAGTGTCGTAAAACTCATCGTGGGGGAAGTAGTAGCCCGCCCGCCCCACACCGCCTCCGACGGAATTCAAATACAGCCTGAAATGCGGTGTGGCGCCGATTGATGATATTACTGAACCCAGCACGACTACGACCACCAGCGTAGCTTGGGCATAGGCCGCTAATCCACCACCCGCCGGCCCCGATTTCAGACGTTGAGCAAGCCAGTGTCCCGCAAACTGCACTCCCAGTGCGGCCGTAATCAGGACTGCCGGTAGGACCACGGTGTAATAGCGCGTGAATTTGCCACCAAGGACGCTGAAACCCAGAAAGAAAAAGAAGAGCCAGAAGAAAATGAAGTAGCGACCATCCCCAAGCTTGCGCTTGAAGAGCAGAGGTAACCCGGCGATAAGTCCTATGAGCGTCAGCAGCGGTAATTTGACCCAGGTGAATACCAGGTAGAAATACCAGGGTGTACCCCTGAGCCAGTCGGACCAGCGATGCCTGTAAAGCTGGCCCATGAATTCGTAACCGTCATGTCCGAGTCGCTTCTGCCCCGCAAAAAGACCCATCTGGTGCCAGGTTTCAGGCAGCAGAATCGTCGGACTCAAGACTATGAACGTGACCCCAATAATGCCGAAAAAGAGCAGCATTCTCTCTTTACCCAGGCGCCAGCGCGTCTCGGGGAGGTTCTGAAAAATCCAGTAGTAGCTGACGCTGATAGCGATCAGATGAGGCACATATTTTGAAGCCATCATCGCGCCGTATGCGGCCCCAGTGGCCCAATAGTAACGGCTGGGCTTTTGCTCGGGTCTGCTTTCAGCGATCCGTTGGCCACGAAGCCAGAAGACATTCGCCAGGAGAAAAAAGAAGAGCAGAAACGTGTCTTCTTTCGCAATCCGGTTGAACCCGATCGCGTTTGGATCAAAGGCCCACAAGGCCGCGGCAATGAAAGCTACTTCGGGCCCGAACAACTCGGCGGCGACCAGGTAGATAAGAATTGCCGTGAAAGCGCCAAAGATCACACCCGGGAGCCGCAGTGCGGCTTCAGGCTGGATGTAAAGATCAGAAGCCGGACTGGAAACGAATGAACTGGAGTTCCACTTTTCAGCGAGCACAATGCTGGCCGTCTGGAGCGACTTCATCAGCATCGGATGCTCACCATTTGCACCGGTTAGCCCGTGAGCTCTGTAGTCACTCACCGCATAGAGTTTATTGAGTTCGTCTTCACTTAATCCTTCGGCGCTGAGGCCGCTAACTCGGAAACCGAAACCCACAAGCACTAGAGCCGTCAAGGCGGTTACTAAAAGCGTCCGGCTGCCAAACAGGGCGCCGGCTTGAGAAAAAAGCTCCGGTCGGAGGCCGGCGGTAATGATTGCTTCTGCGCGAGCGGACAATTAAGGCTCCTTTAACCCAAAAGGCAAAAGGTTACGCTGATTCTGGGGCAGGCGCAACTCGGTGCTGTTTTAGCAACCGGCTTGTTCGCCCTTGCAATTCGTTTGCAAATCAGCCAATATTTCGGGCCGATTGTGTCAGGATCAGTTATCGGTGTCACGGTGCTGGGATGAGGGGATGTCGGGGAGTTTTCTTGTCGAACAACTGCTGACGCCAAATCCTTCCTAGTCAGGGTTTTGTTGTTATCATCGTCATTTATTCCGGGCATTTCCAACATGCCGACGGTAATCGAGAAAGGAACTTCAATGGCCGAAACTCAGCAGAATCTTCAGGCGGGCACAGATGCCCCACCGTTTCGCCTCGACCAAAAGTTGCACCAAATCCTTTATAAGTCGGCAGAACGACCAAAGCTCGAGCCGAAACCTGAAGAATTGCTTCCCGAACCGCCATATCCGCAGAATCCAAATCCGCGCGAGATGAGCAAGCGCGAATACCAGAAGATGAATGGCGTGCGAACCTGGAAAAGCTGGGGCGCGCCGTACTTCAAGTCTCGCTGGCATAGCGATGAATTACGACCGCTAATTCCATACCTGTTTACCGAGTGGAAATGCAATCTTGATTGTCACTACTGCTGGTCATACAACAACGCAGTAAAGGGCATGACCGAAGACGTGGCCAAGCGTTCAATCGACTGGCTCCACTCGATTGGTTCCCGGGTGCTCGCACTCATGGGCGGTGAGCCTCTCTTGCGGCCAAAGTTTATCCATAAGATTGTTTATTACAGCGCCAGGAAAGATATCTTTGTCTACTTGCCGACTAACGGCCGGCTGATGAAACCCGATGTGATTGACCGGCTGGGCGATGCTGGTATTGCGACGGTGAACCTGGCTGTGGATTCAGTCAAGGATAGAAAGTCATTGCCCAAGGCGCTCGAGCCGATCCAGCCCTATTTCGATTATCTCGTCAAACGCCAGCACTACTATGGCTACACGGTCATGTTCAATATCAACATTTGCCATAACAATATGGACGATGTGAAAGAGCTGACTGAAATTGCTCACGACAATGGCATCGCTACCGATTATCACATTAACGAAACGCCGATGATGGAGCAGAGCCACTTCAAGCATCTCAACGAGAATCAGACTTATCTCACACCCGATGATTGGCCCAGGGTTGATGCTTTGTTGGATTATCTGAATGACAAGCGGCTCAATCACGGCTATAAGATGGTCAATCCCGTTCAGCACATGGAAGACATGAAGATGCTGATGCGTGGTCAGGTGCCACCCTGGCAATGCCGGGCCGGCCAAAACTCACTGATCATTCGCACAGACGGTTCTTTGGCGCCGTGCTTCCCGATGTATTCGGCCACGCACGACTGGGGCGTGGTGGGCGATCACAAGTTTGACGTCAAGCAACTCGACGAGATGAAGAAAGATTGCACACAGCACTGTCTGTCGACCTGCAATTACATTCTCGGTTATTGCTACGACACAATGCGCGTAATTAGCTGGTTTACGAAGCAGGCAAGGAACGGGTTCAAGGGGGTAACGGGTAGCTTCTAGATTGGTTCCTTTTCGATGGTTGCAAAAGAGCCGGAGCCTGAAGAGGTTCCGGCTTTTTTCTGCCCTGGCCCGCTTTGCAAGAGTCATTCTCGATCGAGCTTCAGCAACGTATGCAGCAAAACATTCGCGCCATTCGCAATGTCCTGAGGGCGTGAGAATTCACGAGGGGAATGACTAATGCCGCCAATACTCGGGACGAAGATCATTCCGACCGGTGCCAGACGCGCCATGTCCTGCGCGTCGTGGCCGGCGCCGCTGGGCATCTGCCTGATTGTTAATCCGAGTTCCCTGGCTGCTGAGCTGATGAGTTGCCGAACACGCAGGTCAGTTGGCGCGGGCTTGTTTACATTGATCTCTTTGAAGTCGAATCTGGTTCCGCTCGCTGAAGCGATCTGCTGAGCTTCATCACGAATCTTTTCGTACAGTGTGTTTATCTTGCTCGCGTCGAGATCGCGGAGCTCCAGGCTGAGAATGACTTTTCCGGGGATGACGTTTGGGGCGCCGGGCAGAGCCTGGATTCTTCCCACTGTACCTACCTGTCGTCCGGGTATGCCGGTGACCACCCGATTGACTGCTTCAATAAACTTGGCACCGGCCAACAGCGCGTCGTGCCGATTGTTCATCGCTGTGGTGCCCGCATGATTGGCAAAGCCCTCAATCGTCACATCCCACCAGTTGATTCCCACAATTCCTTCCACGACCCCAATGTCAATTTTCTCAGTCTCCAGAATGCCGCCCTGCTCGATGTGTAGTTCCAGATACGCAGCTATATCGCCAGCCTTGCGACGCACGCTCGATATGTCGTTCGGATTGCCACCGATGAACTTGATTCCTTCTCGAATTGTCTTGCCGCTGCGGCTGACGAGATCGAGTTCCGTTTCCGTCAGCTCGCCGTCCATGGCTCGACTGCCGATCAGGCCGCCTTCCTCGTTCTGAAAGATCACCACCTCTAGCGCATGGCGGGTAGTGATATGGTTCTCGGCTAACGTTTGCGCCACTTCAATCGCGCTGAGCGAACCAACAACCCCGTCGTAATTTCCACCTTCAGGGACTGTGTCAATGTGTGAACCAAAGAGAAGCGCGGGTAGTGCTGCTGAGCCGGTACGGCGGCCAACGATGTTTCCTGCAGCATCGATACCAACGTCAAGTTTAGCCGCACGCATCAGCCCAACCACATATTCGCGCCCTTGACGGTCGGCCTCACTGTAAGCCAAACGGCCGACCCCACCTTGCGGATTTTTGCCGAACTCCGCCAGCGCGTTGATGTGTTCGAGGATGCGAGCCCCATTGACACGAAGTTGAGTTTGAGATTTGGAGGGGCGGCCAAGCGTGGCAGTTGCAATTGTCGCGAGGAGCGCAACATTGAATTCGCGGCGATTCATCGGGTTACCTCCTTCAGGTTGGCCGCCGCAGTTTAGCAGATAAGGAGCATTGCCGGTCGATGAGTCTATACAATCTACTGACTTTCCGACGTTGCGAAGAAGACTGAAAATTAGCCGCAGATTGACGCGGATGACGCAGATCAAACATAGAAGAACAAGCGACAGGTTCTCTCCTATGCTTCCTAATTGCTATTTGTTCTGATCCGCGTTTATCGAGCCTAATCTGCGGCTAATTTCCCTGAGCCATCACGAGTTAACGCCCTAATTCGAGATGGTAAAAAGTTTGACGGCAAAGCTGATCGCAATGCCTATGGCAGCCATTAGAAACAACCTGCGGACGTTCATTCGCCGCCATGAATGCAGTAGGCTGAGCGTTCCGAGAGGAAGCCAAAGGAATACTGTGGTCAGCAGACCAGGTTCGTAACCTCCGAAGAAGACACTTCCCAGCACATGAGTTATTGAGTTTCCGATCACGAGGGTGGCAAGGATTGCTCGCATCTGGTTAGGGAAGCGCAGCTTTCGACTCAAAACTATTCCCACGACCATTAATACCAAGCCAAGACTTTGGAGGCCAACAAACCGTTCTTGAGACAGGACCACCCCCCGGGTGCGGAGCAGGTGTGCGGGATAGTCCCCCCACCACTCTTCAGCGATGTGAAGGAAATAGGTAACGGGAAACAACCATAGCGACCGGCTGTCGGAAAAATATTCCTTTCGATTCTCCAAGACTGCTTTCCCCCCCGCAAACTCATCCGTTCAGCGGATCTGCAACCGTCGCGCCACGAAATAAGGAGAGCTCCACGAAATCACACGAATTGGTTTGGTCCTATTTCGTGGATCATTGAAAGTGGTAAAGCTTGCCGGCGTTGTCTCGAAGCGCCATACGGGCCAATTCCATCGCCCGCTCCCGGTTTATCTCACCGTCATTCATCATGCCGGTGAGGGCGAGCGCCAGCGCCTGACGAGCGCTTGTATTAGAGAGCCAGGCCACCTCGGGCCAGTCAATCGCCGGTGTAAAAGAGAAAGCATCGGTGCCGAAAAGAATCTTGTCGGGATAATTCTCAAGCCAGTTGCGCAGCACCTCGCTCAGTGCTCGAGGGTAGAGCAGGAAAGTCTGCGCTGAAAAATCCGCGTAAACGTTGCCCTTACCCAACAGGGCCGCCGTCTCCTTCGTAAAGGGGTAACCGCCGTGAATAATTACGAAGTTTGTCTTTCGCAAAGAAGGATCATTGAATGTCGGTTCAAGCAGCGCCGGATTGCTGCCGGTTTGCCGATAATAACCGCCAGCGCCATCAATGGCGTGAATATGAATTGGCATGCCCAGTCTGCCAGCTTCCGCAGCGATGTAATGAAACAGATAGTCCTGAAGGGCTTTATACGCGGCCGGAGTGGGCTCACCGCCATTGACGAATTGCGCGTAGGTCGCATCCGCACGTTGTTTGTCAGCGGGCCCAAAATCGAGCAGTCGTAGATAAGCGACTTCGAATTTGAAAGCTATGGCACCGTCGCGCTTCTGGCGTTCGAGTGTCGGGCTGACCACCCTCTTAAGGTATTCAGCTAACGTTGGCGGCAACGCGCTCAGCTTTGTTTCGGAGAGATAGCGACGCAACAGCTTCTCTTCGGCTGGATAGAATCCGGCATAGTCTGGATTCGATTTCTTCGCGGTTTCATTGCTGAGCGGGAAGAGCAGGGCATCGACAAAGCTGACCCAGCGGAAGGCTGGTGGTTTGAGACCTCGACCCATTGCCACACGATTTGCCAGCATTGTTTCGATGTTCAACTGGTCCAGGACCCAGGCTGGATAGGAATCACCTCTTTCCTTCATCACGCGCTGCTTCGTGGCTAGCAACTCGCGCACATGGTCCGCGGACATGTCCGTGTAGTTGTAACCAAAGATTTGGCGCCATGCTCCAACAAACTCCAGATTCGAGAGATTCAGGCGGACTGGAAGCTGAAACGGTTCGATGCTGTCGAGAGGGAGCGCGTCAAACTCGTCATCCGCTTTTTCGCCTGCGGCAGTGAATCGCAGCGGGTGAGCATGATTGTCAATGGCTTTAATGCGAGATATTTCCTGGAGAAGTTGGGGATCAGCAGTAGTTTGCCCCGCAGCCAACTCGGGAAGGAATAAGAGCACCAGGAATAAAAGGATTTTATATGAGAGTTTCACTGCCGGCCTCCGCTAAATCAATTTCGAGCTATTAGAGCCAGCCGTTTATAACAGATTTTCCACTTGGGGATTAGGGCCGGAACTTTGTCCAGGCTCCGTGGTCTCAGGTGAACAAAAAAGCTAGTCCACGAAATAACACGAAAGTCGAATAACAAGTTTCGTGCTGGTTCGTGTGGTTGGGTTCGTGTTATTTCGTGGCTTCGGTATTCCTCCACTCTAAAACCATTCTTGAACTTGAGTAGCTTTCTATGGGATAACGAGAGGCCTTTTACGTAGCCGAACCGCTGCATCTGATGAGCGACAATTACAAGCCTGCCGAACTCAAGCCACGACTCGCCCGGCGATTGGGTTTGTTTGACGCCACGATGATTGTCATGGGTGGGATCATCGGGTCGGGCATCTTCATGAATCCCAGCGTGGTGGCGCGACAGGTTGAGCCTCCATTTCTGATCATCGGTGTTTGGCTTGCCGGCGGACTCGTTGCGTTAGTCGCGGCGTTTATCTGGGCCGAACTTGCCTGGCGGCGGCCGGAAGTTGGCGGACAATACTCCTACCTTCGTGAAGCATTTCATCCGTCGGTCGCCTTCATGTACGGTTGGGCGTTGCTCCTGGTCATTCAGACAGGTGGGATGGCGGCTGTAGCAATCACTTTTGCACTTTACTTCCTCCAGTTGACGCGGCTTCCGTTGAGTGATTCGGTTGTAGCTGCCCTTGCTCTGGGAGCGCTGACTCTGATCAACTGCCTTGGCGTCCGTTTCGGAAGCACCGTGCAGAGCATCTTGATGGTGCTCAAGATTCTGGCAATTCTGGGACTAATTGCATGTGGACTTTTTCTGGCAGCTCCGCATATCGCCGAAGCAAGAACCGCATCTTTGACTAGCCGTCCGCTGGATTTCGATTATTTGACGGCGATCGGCGCTGCAATGGTACCGGTGTTGTTCGCTTACGGCGGCTGGCAAACAGCAACCTTCGTCGCAGGTGAGATTCGCGAGCCAGGCAAGAACTTGCCTCGCAGTTTGATCATCGGTGTCACCGGAGTCGTCGTTCTGTACGTGGCGGTAAACTACGTCTGTATTCGAGTGCTTGGACAACAAGCCCTGGCCCTCACAACTACCCCGGCTTCCGATGTGATGAGGCGAGCTTTGGGCGATTGGGGCGCCCGAGCGATCGCTACAGGTGTTGCAGTTTCGACTTTGGGATTTCTCAGTCAGGGCATGCTCACAGCGCCTCGCGTTTACTTTGCAATGGCGCGGGATGGGTTGTTCTTTCGCAGCGTGGGCCAACTGCATCCAAAGACGCTGGTTCCCATAATTGCCATTGCGCTGCAAGGAGTACTGGCCATCATCATTGCTGCCTCCGGCCGTTACGATCAAATTCTCAACTATGTTGTATCCACCGACTTCATTTTCTTTGGGCTAACTGCCTGCTGCATCTTTGTATTCCGGAAACGAGATAATGTTGCGGACGGAAAGAGCGGGCGCGCGATGACAGTTCCGGGACATCCCCTTACCACAGTGCTGTTCGTTGCGGTGTGCTGGATCGTGGTGATTAACACGATCTACAAGTATCCCACCAATACTTTGATCGGAATCGGCATCCTGCTGGCAGGAATTCCCGTTTACCTGTTTTGGCGTTGGAGAAATCAGAATGGCTGAAGTGAGGCGCATCGGGATCTCGGACTATATGCATTGGGCCAAGACCTCGTCGGGTGCCCGGTTCAATCTAGCCACGAGCGGATTGGCGAATGTGAAATTGAGCGAGTTTCGCGCAGACCTTGACGAGCTGGAAATCACCAGCGACTACGGTTACGGCTATCCGCCACTTGTAACTGCGCTGGCGGCAAGAATCGGAGTCCCCAGCGATTCACTCGTAACCGCCGCCGGAACTTCTTTCGCCAATCACCTGGCAATGGCCGCTTTGATAGATCCCGGCGACGAGGTGCTTATTGAGCACCCTACGTATGAACCCCTGTTGGCTCTTGCTCGCTACCTGGGCGCCGTCATCAAGCGTTTCCCGCGCAGTTTTGAAGAAGGTTTCAGCTTATCCGTCGAGAATGTTGAAAAAGCGCTGACTGCTCAAACTCGCCTCATAGTGTTAACCAACCTAAACAATCCCACTGGCGTAATTGCTGAGCGTCAAGCGCTCGGAAGACTCGGCGCTCTCGCCCGATCTATTAACGCTCGGGTCCTGGTCGATGAGGTTTATCTGGAGACATTTTTTGAGCAGCGGCCGCAGACCGCTTTTTCGCTGGGACCGGAATTCATCGTGACCAGCAGTTTGACCAAAGCTTATGGATTGAGCGGGCTCCGCTGCGGTTGGATCGTTGCTGAGCCTGAGCTGGCCCAAAAAATGTGGCGCTTAAACGATTTGTTTGCATCCACCCCCGTGCATTCCGGGGAACGGTTGAGTGTGCTGGCGTTGCGGCAAATCAACAGGCTGACCCGGTGGGCCGAAGATCGCCTGGAAACAAATCGCGCTCTGGTTAATAGCTTCCTCGAGGCACGGGAAGATTTGGAAACAGTGAAACCCAGCGCCGGAACGGTTTTCTTTCCCAGGCTGCGCGAGGGGAATGCCGACCGGCTGTGCGAATTGCTGCAGGAGAAATATGAGACTTCGGTGGTGCCCGGTCGTTTCTTTGAAATGCCATCGCATTTTCGCCTGGGAATCGGTGGCGATTCAGAGTTGCTCAGCGAAGGGCTCAAGCGGCTGGGTAAGGCTTTGGACGAAATGCGGAAGTAGTTTGCTCAGCGCTGTCTGATGCCGGCGGTTAAGAGGAGCCAGTCGTAGAGACCATCCGCGGCGGCGTGTGCCGCTGCTTCCGGTGTTATCTTTATTGGTGGACCGTTGGGCCAGGCATCCTTGCGCGCGCGTGCGCCGCCGATCGCCTGATAGTAGACCTTGCCCTTAAATTTTTGCTGACCTGAGCGGGGTGCAAAAACCAGGTACTTGATTTCCAGGTCCGGAGAATTCAGCACAATTGTGCCTTCCTGAAAATTATCGATCTCGAGCTGAAGCAGGACAACATACCGATTTGTTTCGGCCCGCGCCTGCTTTATCGCGTTCTCTCGCTTTTTCAGGTCGCCGATGGCGATAGCCTCCACATTTTTCTGTTGATTTAGGCGTTGTATGAATGCTGCGTAGATTGTGTCTTCACTGAGAAGGCGCCGCGAGGTGGGCTGACGACCGACAAGCACAGTGATTTCGGGTTTGGAAGTTTCGGCGGATTCTGGGGAATCCTTTGCTGTGACGCGCTCGGCGGGAACAGGTGACGAAGGTTGCGGGGGACGGCGGCCGGACTGTCCGCGTGCGCGATCCGCGCAGACGAGGCACGCGAGTATGAGCAGGAGCAGCGATGGGAATCTTTTACTCCACATGCAGCCGGGGTATTACGCTGAAAACATTTTGAGATCTGAGATCTGAGATCTGAGATCTGAAATAATCTAAAAATCCGAAATAATCTAAAAATCCGAAATAATCTGGATTCTGAGATCTGAGATCTGAGATCTGAGATCTGAAGTCTGAGATCTGGAATCCCTGTCAACTACTTGCCACGAAAGACAATATTACACCGCAGAAACTCTTTCCAGTCATCAGGATAAATCAATTACCCCGCAAGGCTCTAACTGCTTCCCGCGCGTAATACGTGATTATGATGTCTGCTCCCGCCCGTTTGATGCTTGTCAGCGTCTCAAGCATCACACGATTTTCATCAATCCAACCCCTCTGGGCGGCAGCCTTTATCATCGCGTATTCCCCGGAAACGTGATAAGCGGCGAGGGGAAGGTCGAAACGCTCGCGGACGGCCTTCAGAATATCGAGATAGACTGTTGCAGGCTTCACCATGAGGATATCCGCACCTTCTGAGTAATCGAGTTCCGCTTCCCGAATCGCTTCCCGCGCGTTGGGCGGGTCCATCTGATAAGCGCGCCGGTCACCAAACGCCGGTGCGCTCTCGGCCGCCTCTCGGAACGGACCATAAAAGGCCGAAGAGTACTTCACTGCATAGGACATGATGACGATATGGTCCAGCCCGCCGGCCTCGAGGGCCTCGCGAATTGCGCCAACCTGGCCATCCATCATTGCCGAAGGCGCGACGACATCCGCACCAGCCTCAGCCTGGCTGACGGCCGTACGGGCCAACAGCTCGAGCGACTCGTCATTGAGTACCTCGCCATTCCGGACGACCCCGCAATGCCCGTGTGAGGTGTACTCACACAAGCACGTGTCCGCCGTGATGACGAGATCGGGCACCGCCTTGCGAATCGATCGGATTGCCTGTTGCACGACGCCATTTTCAGCGTATGCGCCGGACGCAAGTTCGTCCTTGGTTTCAGGTAGGCCAAAAAGGATGACTGCGCGGACGCCGCTGTCTCGGGCTGCGGCGGCTTCCCTGGTAGCTTCGTCGACAGAGAGATTATGTACGCCTGGCATTGACGAGATCTCGCGTCTGATGCCCGTTCCGGGACAGACAAAGAGGGGCAGGATAAAGTCTTCGGGCTGCAGGCGAGTCTCAGAAACGATCGCGCGCAGGGCCTCGCTTCTTCTCAGTCTCCGGGGTCGATGAATTAGATTCGGCATGAATTCATGTTCGGCTTCCAAGTTTCAAGTTTCAAGTTTCAAGTTTCAAGTTCCAAGTTCCAAGTTTCAGGTTTCAAGTTCAAAGTTTCAAGTTTCAGGTTTCAAGTTCAAGGTTTCAAGTTCAAAGTTTCAAGTTTCAGGTTCCGCGTTTTTTGCATTCGCAGCGGCCTGAGTTTAAGAAGTTGGGAATCGACTACAGTAAGTCAGCCGCTGGCTTTTGAAACCTGAAACCTGAAACCTGAAACTTGAAACTTGAAACTTTGAACTTGAAACTTGAAACTTGAAACCTACCAACGATGATATGCGGGATGATCGGGTTTTACGGCTACGAACGTCCCCCGGCAGGTAGCGCAGATTCTGTCGTGCGCAATCAGTTCTCCTTCCACAATCGCCCGATCATCAGTGGACTCCACCACGCGGGCAACCAGCTTTATCGGGCGGTCGGTGGGAGTCGGACGGAACAACTTGATCGTGTATTCGGCGGTCACCGTCGCCGGCGGCCGATCAGCACCGTTTCTTTTCATCAGGTGCCAGGCTGCCGCCCAATTGCAATGGCAATCGAGCAGCGTGCCAATTATCCCGCCGCTAAGCATACCAGCGAAAGCCTCGTATTCAGGCTTTGGCTGCCACTCAGCAACTACCTCCTCGCCGTTGGGAAAACTGCGCACATGCAGTCCTTTGTCGTTAGCCGGGCCACAGCCGAAGCAGGCAAGCTGAGGAGCGTAGGTTTCCTGAATGCTCTTCATTGGCTCAAACACTATGAGGCCCTTTGTTCCCGTATTTGGTTCCTGAGTTTGAATCGTTGAATTTTCCCAGTCGCTGTGTAGGGAAGATGATCAACGAAAATGTACCGCCGCGGTTGCTTGTAACGGGGCAGCGATGCGCGACAGTGCTCGCGCAACTCGCCTTCCAGTGCTGTCGCATCAGATTCTAATCTTTGTTTGATGACAAACGCACATGCGCAGGGCAGGTCATGTTCATCAAAGTCTTCGACCACCGCAGCCGCCGTCAGACCGGGATTGCGCAGCAGCACTCCTTCTACCTCGACTGGTGAAACCCATTGCCCGCCTGACTTAAAACAATCGTCGCTGCGGCCCATGTGATACCAGTAGCCTTCACTATCGCGACGATACAGATCTCCCGTGCGCACCCAGCCGTCGACAAACACTCGCGCCGTCTCATCCGGGCGGTGCCAATATCCCATTGCCGCGCTGGCGCCCTTTACCCAGAGGTGCCCTTCCCGGCCATCTGCGGTCAAATTCCCTTCCGGATCGAGCAATCGCGCCTCGTAGCCGCACAGTACCTTTCCGCTGCTGCCATAACGGACGTCTCCTTCGTGGTTCGACATCCACATGTGAAGCATTTCGGTCGAGCCGATCCCATCGAGTACGGAAACGCCAAAGGTCGCTTCCCAGTCTTCACCTACTCGCGCGGGCAGGGCCTCGCCAGCCGAAACACATAAGCGCAGAGTTGAACAATCGAGCGCACCAACGCGATGGTGGTGATTCAGCAGAGCTGTGTAGACAACGGGCACAGCAAAAAACAAAGTGGGTCGGGCATCTCGAAAAATTCGGCTGATGATTTCAGCAGTAGGTTTCTCGCTACACAGGATTGTGGTGTATCCGTTAAGGAGAGGAAACGTAAAGCTGTTGCCCAGCCCGTACGCAAACGGCAGCCGAGAAGAGGAAAAGAGTCGATCCCCATTTCTGAGTTGCAAGACTTCCTGGCAGAAAGTTTGATTGGTGCTGAAGATATCGGCAATACGATGCACGGCCCCCTTTGGCTCACCGGTGCTGCCGGAAGTGTAAAGAATAAAAGCCGGGTCCTTGTCACCGCTCGGCGGGAAGCCGGGGGCCGGCTGTCCCGATCCCTGGTTTACGAGCCTTTTTAAAGAGTGAACTCTCCTCGACTGCTCCAGCCCCCGCTGGGAAGCTTCAAACTGTTCCAAAAGCTCTTTATCGGCTTCATTTCGCTCCACAACAACCACATCTTTCAAGTGCCGCAGCGTTTCCAATGCACCTGTCAAGAGTCTGTTGCAGCAATCGGCCTCAACAATGGCAATGCTTGCGGTACAATCAGCAAGGATTTCTCTTTGAGCTTCGGCCCGCAGCCCCATGTTAATAGGAACGGCGATTGCACCCAGCGAGCAAATGGAGATGAAAGCGGTGATGAATTCGGGCGAATCGTTCAGCAGAAGGGCAATGCGCTCACCGCTACCGATATTCAGCAATTTGAGGGCATTCGCTACCCGATTGGTCTCGTGCTTGAGTTCTCGGTAGGTCTGTTGCTGCCCTTCGTACCAGACGGCGACTTGGTTATCGCGGTTGCTGGCAAAGATGGCGTCGCAAAGGTTCATTAAGCTAACTTGAAAAAGATGTCTTGTGGGATCGATAAGCTTGTAACGCAAGCTGTTAGCTTGCGACGGTTGAGGCCACTCAACCCGCGACGCAAGCTAACAGCTTGCGTTACTAATACCCCGCGGTACCCGACGACGAATGCCTGGTGAATTATAGTCGCTTCACACATGAATACCACCACCAAACTCCCTCAACCATTCACAGCAAAAAGTGGGGCTTTGACGACAGCGCACACTCCTGTGCGAGTCTGGTGCGTTCGATCACGGTGACGAAAGGAATTCTGTGGAACTGCTGTTTCTAATCATAGCGATTCTTGTGATTCTGTTCGTATTCCTGGGCTCAATCGCGCTGGTGGGTCATGCCATCTGGCTTATCGTCGCAGGGGTAATCAGAGGTTTTTCGGGAGAATCGAAGAGACTGGTGACTCTCTTCTACCGTTGTCCGCACTGTAATTCAGAACTCAAGAGCGGCGTTTCAGTGTGTCTTGTCTGTGGCGTTTCAAAACCATCAGGCATAACAGTTGAGCTGCTCAAGGATCTGGCAGCGACAGCTCGCCAACTGGACCGCTTTCAAAGGTCTGGATTGGTCGACAACCAGACACTTGAAACGTTAAGGCAACACCTCGAAAGCGAGCGGTTACGACTGCTCGTCCGTGCCGGTCCGGGAAATGGTGAGCGCACGTCGTCAGTGCCTGCGCCATCTGTTTCACCCTTCAGGCAACCCCCTGCCAGTGTTACAGACTCAACTTCCCCGGCTGAAAACGAGACCATCGAACAACCGCCGTCCGTAATCGTCACCACCACTGAATCAGTTATTGTGACACCGACACACGTCTCGGCCGTATCCGCCGTTGAGGTGACAGCCACGCAGCCTGAGATAGAAGAGCCACCAGTCGAGAGGTCCAGAGTCGTTTCCCCGCCTTCACCACCTCGCAAGCCACTTACCGAAGTAATCGCGGCCTTTATGGAGGAAAGCAATATCCGTTGGGGCGAGATTATCGGCGGCCTTCTGATCATCGGCTGCTCGACCGCTCTGGTTGTAAGCCTGTGGGCTGAGATATCCCGGATTCCGGTGCTCAAGTTCCTGATCTTTACGACAGTTACAGCGACTCTATTTGGCGTCGGGCTTTACACAGAACACCGTTGGAAGCTTCCCACTACCAGTCGAGGCATCCTCACGATTGCTACTCTGCTGGTCCCCTTGAACTTTCTCGCGATTGCGGCTGTTTCAGGCGGGACGCTGCCACCGGACTTGCTCGTGATTGTCAGCGAACTGGTTGCGCCGGCCGTATTCCTGTGTCTGGTCTATTTCGCCGGCCGAGTTTTGACTCCCGCCTGGCCTCACCTGCTCACAGCCGGTGTGTTGGGCTCATCGATTGGTCAGCTTCTGGTTCGTCATTTTTCCGGGCCTGACGTCTCGCCCAGCCTGCTCATTGGCTTGGGTGCTTTCCCGGTAGTTTGTTATGTCGCAAGTGCTGCGTGGATGTTGCGAGAAACAGCGAAGCAACCGGAGATTAACGAGCCGGAAACGACTTCGATCTTCATCACCCTCGGCTCGCTGACATTTGCAGCAGTCTTGCCGTTTGGTCTCTTGCTCTACAAGGGCGGCCCTATCGCAATGACGATGATGTACCTGGCTCCTCTCGTCAGTCTTGGAGGTCTTCCGGCGCTCGCAATTGGAACCATCCTTTGGCGGCGAGTTGGCGGCAGGGAGTTGTTAGCCCAACGAACGACGGGCACCGCTCTGGCGATTCTCGGCACATTGATGGTCCTTTTGGGAATGATTCTGGCTTGGCCTAATCCGGCAAGTATCGTCCCTGCCGCTCTGCTCAATTTTGTGGTTTTCACAGTGCTGGCGGTATGGCTCGAGATCCCCGCGGCACACCTCATTGCTTCTTTATGCCTCGGGCTTGCCTCTCTGGTTCTCTTTCACGTTGTCGCCGGACACGTTTCCTGGAGAAATCTTCGCGTCACGTCGTTGCTCGACGTCTCGATCTCATCAAGCAGCGGACAAGCCCTCTCACCGCTCTTCGTACTTTTCCTGATTGCCTCGGAATGGCTGCGGAGGAAGGGAAGGAAGTTGGATTCCCGCTCTTATCTTGGGTCTACGCTGCTTGTTGCCATCCTGAGTCTTTGTCTCCTCGGCGTTTTTGGTTTGGGTATTCCTGGCGACCCCGACAACGTGAGTTTTATATTTGGGCTGTACTCACTCGGCGTATTTTGGATAGCCGCTACCAGAAATCTGTCTGTATTCGGTTGGATTGGCTCAGGGCTCTTGCTTGCGGCTTTAGCTCAAGCATGTGCTCAGTGGCTGGGAGTACCTTTCCCCTGGCAGACGGCGTTGCTTCTGCACGCTACATTGTGTGCCGTCGCAGCTCTTGTCTGTTCTCGCTATTCGAGGATTGTGGCCGAAGGCTTGACCCGGACACTGAATCGGTCGGCGTTGATCAGTTCCTTTCTCGTGGTTCTATGTCTCGTACAAGCGGGATCCTGGGAAACTACGGTGATGCAAGCCGAACGCGTGATGTGGCTTGCTGGCATCTGGCTGGGATTGCTCTGGCTCAATCGACAGCGCGGTCTCTTCAACGTGTTCCAAATTGCGCTTACGTGTGGGATCGTCATCTCAATCAAAGCGATGCTGCAACAGTACGACTGGTATGCGTATCTGCCTCACGCTTTTATTCACCCCTGGAGTTTGCAAATACAAGGTACGGCACTGCTGTTGATCTGCCTCGCATGGACCACATTGCGTTTTTGGGTCAGGAAGGTTCAGGCAGAATCAACAGGTAACTGGGTACAAGACGCCTGGCGTATGTTGGATGCTCCCGCCGCCTTTGACCGGGTAATTCTGTGGTTGGTTTTAGGGGCTTTCTCATTGTTGAGCGCATATGGAGCATGGTCCGGGATTGCCCAGGAATTGACCGCTGCCGAGAAGGAAACACACGTCTGGAACATTGCAGGTTTCCCACACGAACTGGCATTCGGCATCGGTTCGTGGATCTTGTTAGGCCTGCTGCTGATGTCCATGCTGCTGAACTTCCGCGAGCGGAGGAACTCCTTTTATGCCCTCGGAGCGGTGGCGGCGCTGGCTACAGTTCCTCCCCTTCTCGCAGGCCGGTGGGAAGCAGAGCTGGCAACAGCTTCAGCGTGGCGTTGGTTGGGAGCAGGGCTTCTCATTGCCGCCTCGGTGCCGCTTTGGTATCGAGATCGGTTGAAAGCTTGGTTCAAATCAAATCCCTGGTTGGGGATTGAAGGCGCTACTCGACTGCCAATGTTGATCCGTTGGTCGATACTCGGGCTGACTGTTCTTCCTTTGTTTGCATTGACTGCTTATCCCGCGCTGCGGGCCATCTATTACATGCCGGTGCATGGGCCGGCGGCCGGTATCTTCTTCCTGCTTGATACTCGGCTCCTCTACGGTGGCCCTCTGGTTCTGGTGGCCTTGACGTTGATTGGTTATGCAGTCCGCGAGAAACTTCCGACTTATGCTTTCGCCGGCGGTCTCTTTTTCAACCTAACGGTTTCCATTGTCTATCTGCTTTCAGTTGTGGCCGCGAACGCTTCAATGGATCGGGTTGTTGTCGCGCACACGATCCAGCTCAATGCGATAGCCGGTTCATTATTTGCCCTGGTCTGGCTCAGCATGCATGATCAGTGGATGCAACAATTAGACAGCCTGCGCGCAGCAGAAGCACGACGCCTTCTGGGAATTCAAATCGCAAGCTGCCTGATACTCAACGCCCTGATCATTCTACCTGTGGCCATCAAACTTATCGCACGACCCGATCTTGCAGGCATTGGAACTTCTGCAGCAGGAGGTGTTCGGGGGTGGTTTGCGTTTGGCTTTGCGTTGGTAGCGGCCACTTGGTTTTCGCAGGCTTATCGAAAGCAGTTGCAGCCCTCCTGGATATTCGGGGCATTGCTGGCAGCCACTTGCTTGCTGGCGTTTGCTGCTGCCCCATTGAATCCGACTCTCTGGACTGGTTTTCATACTTTAATCATCGGTTCAGTCTTAACAACTTTGTTGATGCTGCTGCTGAAATCGTTACCCTCTTGGCTGGCGAAACAGCAAACTCCATTAGCACAGCGGCTTGCGCAGCAGTTGTCGGGCGATTGGCAATGGGACTGTGTTCTTTTCGCCACCGCGGGTGGGTTGGTGGCCGTCTTCTTGAGTCTCCGGGCGCAGTCGGGCGAGCCGTCAACTGCCTGGTGGACCATCGCTCCACTGTTGGCGATGGCCGGAGTCGCCGCAGCCATTCACTGGCAGACACTCAGAAGAATCTATCTCTATGCGTCAGGCATTCTGTTCAGTGCGGCGGCGCTAATCTGGTGGAAGTCGGAATTCCCGTGGTCGGGGCCTCTGCGCCAAGTGGAGGTAGCAGTGGTGTCCCTTTGTCTCTCGAGCATTATCTTACTCGTGTTCGAGTTGCGCGCGCGTAAACTCATAAAAGGCGAGAATAGAATTGCATTTTCTTTTCACAATCTGACGGCGCTTACTTCGCTGATCGTGATGTCGTGGGTTGCGCTGGTGAGAATCGCCTTTGCTGAACTTGGCGACGCGCTAGTTGGTCCGGTCTTGCTCGACTGGTTCGCAGTGGGTTCCCTTATTTTGTTATTGGTGGCTTGCCTGTGGGACGCCAGGGCCAGCCATTCACTAGCGAGCCTGTACATAGCCGCTTTGTTGATGATCGCGCTCGCATTGGAGCAGTTCCATCTGCCTGCGCACCGCCTGTTGTGGGCTGAAACAATTGCCCTCGCGTTGTTTTCGTTATTCACAAGTGCAGTGTGGCACTGGCGTGAAGAGATCATGAGGCGGACAGATCTGGTGCGTATTCCAAGGCGTATCGACGAGGCTGTTAGGAGCCTTAGGTGGCTTACAGTCTTCAACGTTGCGAGCGTTTCGATCGTTACGCTGCTGGCTTATGGGATCTGTCTCACCTCTCTTGAGGGTCGGATGCGAATGACTGCGGCGATCGCTGTGATCGGTCAGTTCATAACGTTTGCACTGATGGCTGAAGGAACTTATCGGGCGCACTGGCAACGCGCGGCAGTCTTCGTTTTCCTAATCGGCACTGTTTTTCTGGGCTGGTCCTGGCTAACACCCGGGAATACCGGCACCTGGTTGAATCGCGCAGTGATCGTGATGGTCGAGATGTTTCTTTTCACCGGCATTTACAGTTTGACTCTGGAGAAAGGGTTGCGGGACAAGCCCGAGTGGACTAGAGCGGTGCGCGCCTGTGTTCCGTGGATAGTGGGCGCGGGCGGGGTGGGCTTGGGATTTACGCTCTGCACGGAGATCTTTTATCAAATAAACTTTGGGGCGGTTCGCCTGAACCCGATATCCCTGGTAGCGATCGGCCTAACGCTGGCATCGGCAATCATCGTTTGCGTCCTGTTTGCCTTATCTCCGAAACACGATCCCCTCAATCTTTCAGAGAAGGGGCGCATGAAATACGTCTACGCCGCTGAGGTCATGTTAGCGCTGCTCTTCATGCATGCGAGACTGACTATGCCCTGGTTATTCGGCGGGTTGTTTGATGACTACTGGCCGCTGGTGGTGATGGCGATTGCTTACCTGGGGGTAATTGCCAGCGAAGCGCTGCGGCGCCGGAAGGTGTTAGTGCTCGCGCGCCCGATTGAGCGGACGGGAGCCTTTCTTCCATTGCTGCCGGTGCTGGGCTTCTGGGTGGCACAGTCGAGGGTCGATTACTCAATCCTGCTGTTCCTGGTGGGTGGAGTGTACGGAGGTCTATCTATCCTCCGGCGGTCGTTCTTATTTGGTGTGTTAGCAGCAATCGCCGGCAACGGCGGGCTCTGGTATTTGCTGCATCGGACGCAGAACTACGGCCTGTTACAGCATCCGCAGCTCTGGCTGATCCCGGTGGCGCTCTCCATCTTGCTCGCCGCGTATCTTAATCGAAAGCAGTTCTCAGAAGAGGAGATGACGGGCGTTCGCTATTTTTCTTTGCTGATGATCTACGCCTCTTCGACAGCAGATATCTTTGTAAATGGAGTAGCTGATTCACCCTGGCTGCCTTTGATTTTGGCGGCGCTTTCCCTCTGCGGAGTATTCGCGGGCATTAGCTTGCGCATTCGCGGCTTGCTGCTGATGGGGTCGGTCTTTCTGCTGCTGGCGATCATTACGATGATTTATTACGCCTCGGTAAACCTGGGTTGGACCTGGCTCTGGTACGTTGCGGGAATCGTCACCGGCGCGACAATCATCTTCATGTTTGCTGTCTTTGAGAAGAAGCGTACTGAAGTTTTGCGGGTGGTGGATGGACTAAAAGAGTGGGAAAGTTAGGTGCGCATCCTTCTCCTTGGAGGTACTAGGTTCATCGGACCGCACGTCGTGCGCGGCCTCATCGAGGGCGGACACGAGGTGACGATCTTCCATCGCGGCCAGACCGAAACCGACCTCCCCACCACCGTGCATCACGTCCATGGTGACTTTGCCGGCTTTGCTGAACATGTTGAACCACTGCGCGCGCTCGCTCCGGAAGTGGTCCTGGATATGGTCCTGTTCAGGGAGCAAGATGCCCAGCGGTTGAGATCCTTTAAAGGTGTGGCGCGGAGAGTGGTCGCGATCAGCAGTGGAGACGTCTACCGGGCATTTGGCCGCATCTGGCGCACCGAACCTGGTCCGCCAGATCCGGTTCCCCTCACCGAGGACTCGCCACTTCGTGAGCAGTTAAGTAGTGCCGGACTTGATTACAACAAGCCGGCAGTCGAGCGCTCTCTTCTGGCCGATGATGAGCTCCCGGCTACAATCATTCGAGCTCCCGCCACCTACGGTCCAGGTGACGCCCAGCACCGTTTATTTCATTACATCAAACGCATGGACGACGGGCGTCCGGCGATTGTGCTTGAAGAATCACTTGCCGAATGGAGGTGGGCGCGAAGTTATGTTGAGGATGTTGCGCATGCGATCGTTCTGGCGGTGACAAATAAGCTGGCTGCTGGCCGCATTTATAATGTCGCTTATCCGACGGCCTTTTCGGAGGCAGACTGGGTACGCGAAATAGGTAATGTCCTGGGTTGGCGAGGTGACGTGGTCTCCGCTCCAATGGATAAGTTACCAGTTAGTTTTCGTCACGAGTTTGATCTGAGGCAACAGTACTCCGTGGATTCCACAAGGATTCGTCGAGAGCTTGGTTATACCGAGCAAATCCCATTCCCAGAAGGTTTGCGCCGAACAATTGACTGGGAGCGCGAACATCCTCCTAAAGATCTGACCCACCAGTTAGATTATGAAGCTGAGGATGCGATGCTTGGACGTTTGAAAAAGACTGTACAATGGGGAGGTGATGAATCAGGAAGTTAAAATTGAGTATTTTCATACTGAGGCGGAATACGTTTCTGCTGCCCGGCTCTACCTGCTCAGCTCGCCAGGTATCCTCGTTCGCATGGCAGTATTTTTTGCTTTGCTGATGGCAGGGGTCCTTACCTTGTCAATTTTAGTCGGTGACTTTCCGTTTTGGGCGTCAATCGTTTTGGCTGTGCTGGTCGAAGCCTCATTGTTGTATAACATTCTCGTCCGAGCACCAGTTCAATATTTTCGTGGTGACGGAAAGTTCCGCGACAAGTATGAAGTGACCTTTTCTGATGAAGGCATTGCCGTTAAGACCAACCAGATCGATTCAAAGCTTGCCTGGAGTCTCTACACAAGAGTTGTCGAAGGCGCCGATCAGTATCTGCTGATTTACGGCAAAGAGCTTAGAATGATCACAATCATTCCTAAGAAGGCGTTCGCGAATCAAATCCAGGAAGATGCATTTCGCAACCTTGTGAAGCGCCATATCAGTGAGTACGCGAGGTTCGGACGAATCGGTTCGCGCAGCAAGAGTGAAACCGAGTACAAGCCATCGAGCCTTAATCCTCCTGATTGGCGGTGAGATTGTTTCTTTCTCGCTTAAACGGTATTTCATCTCAGGGCAACGCCCAGGGTCGAGAAAGGCCTTCTCTGGTGAGCTCCTAAAAGAGAGTTCACGCACCTTCTCGATGGCCTGGGCGTTGGCCTCAGCTAAATAACGTTACGTTCGCAAAATACTTTCGCAGGGTCCTCAATCCCCTGGCACATGCAACCATGAAGACTTCATTTTTCCAGTCTTCATTCCACCTGGCTCTACAACACGCGCATGAAAGCAACCAGATCCTTCTTTTCCTGCGAGCTTAGATTTAGCTGCAAGACGAGATTGAAGAATTCAACAGTGTCTTCCAGAGTCAACAACCGGCCATCATGAAGATACGGAGGCGATTCCTTGATCCCGCGTAGCGGGAAGGTCTTGAGCGGGCCTTGAGCGGTGATCATCATGCCACCCTCCATTCTCGGCCTGTAGAATCTCTCAACCTTCAGGTTATGCATAAGGTTGTCAGTGTAGTAAGGCGGAGTGTGGCAGGCGCTGCAATTCCCTTTGCCGAAAAATAGCTCCTCACCACGTATTTCACTTTCACTCGCTTTGCTGCGGTCGAGACGGCCAAGAACGTTCAGTTTTGGCGCCGGTGGAAAATCAAACAATTCTTGCATCTCAGACATGAAATGCACCTGCGAGCCTCGGTCAAGAATATTCGCCCCCTTTTTTGTCGCGATTACCGGGTCGCCGTCAAAATAGGCCGCGCGCTGTTCAAACTCAGTAAAGTCTTCGATTGAGCGCAGGGCGCGCTGCGAGCCAAACAGCCGTTGAATGTTTACGCCGCGCAACGAAGGCGTCTCTATTCGCCGCCGGTTTTCCTGTGGGCGAATGTCACCGACCAGGTGAGTAGCGCCGGAAGTGTGGCCATTGACGTGGCAATCCAGACATGCAACACCAATCATTCCATCTGCACGTTCGGTTTTGCGATCGTCAGTGGCATTGAATTGCTGTTGCGGAAACTGCGTAACCAACAGGCGCAAACCTTCGAGCTGTTTCGGATTCAGGATACCGTTGAAAAGACTATAGAAATTGTTGACCGTGACTACCTGACCCTGTGATACATCACCGAGATCTGATCGGGTTGTCAGGAAAATTGCCGGCGGAAACTCCGGCAGAAAATGGTCCGGGATATCAAAGTCGAGGTCAAAGCGTTCGAGCCGCGGCAGAGTCTTGATCTCAAGTTGCGGAAAGAGCATTCCGCCTACGGGATGATTCGGATGCGGCAAAGGCAGGTAGGGGAATAGATCCTTTTGTTGGATTTCCTCCGGACTCATGCGGCCGAGCTGTTCCCAGGTCACCCCGCCTTTCAGTTTTGCCGTCGGTCCAACCGGAATCGGCTTGCCGCGGGTCATGCGAACTGATTCATCGACGTGGCGCCGCAGATCGTAGCGTTGTTCGAGCAGCCTTTGGGCCGCGGCGTTGATACGCGCCTTTGCAGCTTTGTCGCGTGCCCGCACAACTTCGAAGGGCTCCTCGACTACCGGCATGAAAGAAGATTCGCGTTTTGGCTCCTGTTTTTGTGCACCTGCGTTCTGCGTCACGAGCATTGCTGCGATCAACGTCAAAGAAAACGCCAACGCCGTCAACATTCTGATTCGTCTCGAGGTTCTCATGCCGCTCCTTTACTCAAGAGGTCAAAAAATAGGGGACTAGCTTGTAGACAGCCCTTCAGAAATGTGGGTCTAGCTGCAATAACACGCTAACCTGCATTTCATTCCCGAGTTTTTGGATCTCCGTGTAACAACAATTTCTTGTTTTTCTTGAAGAGATTTTTTTGGCTCGCAAAAACCTAGTCACGAAAACAAGAGGTTGCTACCCGTTTGCACCGGGAATATTTCGATGTAGCGCGGGTTGTAATAGAATACGGCGCTGCGAGGAATCGAAGCGATGAGCGAACCTGGGCTTTGCCATGCGGTGTTCGGTCAAGCGGCCGTTGAGCATCTTGACTCGCTATACGGGTATGCCATGACCTTGACACACAGCCAAAGCGATGCCGAAGACCTGGTGCAAGAGACTTATCTGCGAGCCGTGAGAGCGTTCGGTCAGCTGGCGCCAAACAGCAACCTTAAAGCCTGGCTTTTCGTAATTATGCGCAATGCCTGGCTAAACCAGTTGCGCCATGAGCGCAGCGGACCACGATTTGTGAATTTTGAAAAAGAAGAGGATGAGCTTGGCCAATTGCCCGACGAGCGCGTCGAAGATCCATATGCAATTTATCTCAGAAAACTCGAACGGGAAGAGATTGCCGCAGCGATTGACAGCCTGCCGACCCTTTATCGTGAAATCGTCGTTCTTCGGGATGTCGAAGGTTTTAGCTATCACGAGATCGCTACCTTGCTCGCCTGCCCTGCGGGAACGGTGATGTCACGGCTGGGGCGGGCGCGAGAAAAACTAAGAAGACTGCTTACCGGATGGCAAACAACCGTAGCAGCAAGAGCAGTTTGAGCTAATTAGTTATGAGTAAGTGTCAGGACATTCGCGGCCGGATGACGCTCTTCCTTGATGATGAATTGGCAGGGAGCGAGCGTGCTGGTTTTGAAAGGCATTTAAGCCAATGCGAATCGTGCCGCTCCCGGTTGGAGAGTGAACGACGCTTTCTGGAAACCATCAGACACGCAAGACCGCTTCACTCGGCGTCGGAGGAGTTGCGCGCACGCGTGGAGAGCCTGCTAAGCACTGCGGAGTCAGATCCTGTCGACTCGACCCGTTTGAGCCCGCTTCAAGGACCTGCGCCCGGTCGAACACATGCCAGTACTTTTACGTTCGGTCCTCGCAGCTTGTTGGGTATCGCGGCCATCCTGGTTCTGATTTTGCTACTGGGTATATGGACCATTACTCACGAGCGAAAGAGATTGTTGGTTGGCGGGCCTTCGGAATTTGCCCTGATGGCGGCAAATACTCATTTACGACATATTCGTGGACAGCTTCCGCTCGAGGTAACCTCAGTGGCGCCCGACGAGATTTCTGCCTGGTTTCATGACAAACTCGCATTCAGCGTGAAACTACCCAACTATCAGGAATCGTCCGGTCAGAAAAAGCTTTACGACCTTGAAGGCGCGCGGCTGGTGGGATTCAAAAGCGATTACGCCGCTTATGTCGCTTATCAAATGCAACAGCGGCCGATTAGCCTGGTCATAACTTCGAACCAGGTTGCTCAACCCTCAGGTGGAGAAGAGATCTCCGCAAAGGGTCTGACCTTCCACTATGATTCGATAAACGGTTTCAAGGTGATAACGTGGTCGGACCGGGGCCTGACCTACGCCCTGATTTCAGACTTTGACGAGCGCGGGCAGCAATCCTGTGTAGTCTGCCACCACGGTTCAAAAGATCAGGACTTCATTGAGCCGCTTCGTCCCAGATCCTGAACCATTTGACATTGGTCATTGGTCATTGGTCATTTATTTCGAATCCAGCTTTCTTCCTGCGTTCAGGTTGTCGAAATTCAGGATTGCGTTGAACACGAGAAAATAACTGCCCTTCGTCTGACCTCGCCACATCGGATTTGTCGAGAAAAGAACGACGTGTCCATTGCCTAACGGTGAATCGATCACCGCTGCGTGTTGAGCGATCTCATCACCGCCGTCAAGCAAGCCCGATACAAACAAGTCGCGGTTGTCAGCGTAACGCAGCACAACCCGGGGTCGCTGGGCAGGAGGAATTACGTTGATCCCGTTGCGTCGTTGCTCGTCAGTTAAAGGCATGGCTTCCCAGACCTCCGCACTCGGCGGTTCCGGAGCTTCAACCGGCGGCCGTCCTTGCGGAACGTCAGGGTCATCGGGAGTTCCACGACCGGTTGCGCGCGGTGTTTGGCGGGAACGTCCACCGCGGCTGCCGGCGAAATTGCTGATGTTAAAGATCGGTCCATTGGCGCAGTACATCGCCAACGAATCGCCGTACCCGTAAGCAATCGGGCTCGCCGCGTCGACCGTCTTCATTCGCAGAATGTCACCCACCGCTCGCAGCCGTTGAGCCCGTTGAATGGCCACGCCTGGAGCCAGGTTGTTACTAACCGCGAGGTCGGCAGTATCATCGACCGTAATAAAGACTCCACCCTGTTGCACAAACTTCTGGAGATTCTCCAGACCTGACCACCCCAGACCCGGACGCATGTCATCTGTGGAGTCGATTCTGCCCAGGTTTGGTGTGAGCGATGTTGTTTTCCAGGGAATAGCATTGCCATACATCGGCAAGCCATTGATGATCGCAGCCGAGCCTCGGCCGACCGGGGCAAATATGATCACATCATACCTGGCTTTCAGGTCGCTGTCTTTGGAGACATCTTGCGTGCTGATGTAGGCATAAGGCACTTGTAACTGATCCAGGGCCAGTCGCCACCACCCTTCGTCCTGCGTGCTCAACCATGTATGCATCAAGGCCACCCGAGCGCTTTGCACCGGGTGGGTCTTAACCGTAGGAGCGTCGGCCACGGCGAACACCTGAATGCCCAGTTCCCCCGCCAGGCGTCGCAAATCGTCTGCAGAAGCCGCTCGAATGATGAATGAGCCACGATTGAACTTGCGGCCGGCCGCCTCGAACGGTTCCTCGGCAGCTTCGATCGCGGTGTCCTTCAAACGGTAACGAAGTGTAACCAGACTGTTATCCGCATTGTGATTGATCAGAAACACCGAACCGTTGTTGTTAACAGTTCCGGCGGCTCGGACGTCGCCTGTGACCCGGTCCATCGGAGCGGTTAGGACCTTGGCATCCGTAACGCGCACTACCTCGACATTTCCGAGTTCTCCCATGGTCCAGGCCGTGTCGTCGTAGATGTCCTGTTGCGGATCGTTGGGCGCCCAGTACTGGTAATCGAGCACGGCGTCCGCAATGCGGCTGTAGGGTTGATCCATGCGCACGATATACGTCCCGGCCGGAAAAGTTCGATCTTCGGTTTTGGATTCTTTGGCAGGGCTTGGCGAGGCGGTGGCAGTTGCCGGAGTTGGAGAGCTGCCAGGTGTCGGAGCCGGCTTCTTTTCGCCGCCTTTTTTCGCTTTCACCGACACAGTAAATGGTGCCGTAGCGCGGTGAATCTCGCAGCCTTGCGCTTGCAGCGTTCTTAGCAGCTCTGCCTGGTTACCCGGTCGGGGATCGTCACCGGGAAGCACATAGGCCGCCGGACCCTCCTTTTTCGGCTTGTCGATTGATCGTTTACTCTTGAGATAAAAGTTTTTGAGAAAGAGTTTGGCGTTATTGCTGAAGTATTGCAGCGCAGTCAAGACACCGGTTTGCTCGTAGTTGTTATTGTTTCGCTGCGACCATTTTGCTTTTGGCAGCGGTGGGTTTTGGCGATACCAGGTGCGCGAATATTCGTCAGGCGAAAGGGTGCGTTCGAGAGTGTCTGCGCCACCATTGCCGAACGTTTCATATAAGCGGCTGATACCGTTATGCGTAGCAGCAATGAACATCAAATAACCGGGCGACCAGGTGTCAAAATTTCCATGAGCAAAAACCCCGGGCATCCCAAACTTCGTCATTTCTGAAACGTTGTTCCAACCAATCATTTGCCACTCGTCCGTCAGAATCGGATCGACCCAGGCGTTGTAAGGTCCGTCACCAATTGTGTTGTCGTAAAGGTATGGAACCGATTCGTGCAGGTCATGCAGCACCTGCGGCTTCCAACTCAAATAAGTCTTGAGCACGTTGCGAGTGAGTTTCAGAGATAACCCAATCGCATCACGATTATTGTCGTGAGCAACATAGTGGCCCCAGTAAACCAGTGACGGCCAATTGTCGTTTGGGTGGGCCAGGTGCCAGTTGTAAACGTCTACCATTCGATTGCGACCATCAACTTCCACCACCGGGGTGATCAAGGTGACAACACTGTCGCGGATGTTCCTGATGTAGGCGCTGTCGTCAACGGCCAGCCGGTAAGCCAGCTCCATCAACGCGGTCGGCGCACCGGTTTCAGGAGAGTGGATCGTGCCGGTTATGTAATAGATGGGAAAGGAAGCCGCGACAAGTTTGTCAGCTTCAGTGTCGTCCATATTGATAGTGCGCGGGTCGGCAAGTTTGCTCAGGCGCTCACGGTTCTCATCAAGCCGGGCTAACAGCTTTTCCGAAGCAACCGCGACCGCGATCATTTCCCGGCCCTCTTCAGTTGTGCCGATGGAATAGACTTTGACTCGGGGTGAGGCTCGCTCGAGCATCCGCATATATTTGTACACATCCTCGGCATAAGGCAGTTTGCCAGGGGCGCCGGCTACATCGCCAAGGACGGCTTTTGGCGATGGTACATTTGGGGAAGCCGGTAGGTAATCGGTCAATGGGGAATTGAAGAAAGTTTCAGTCGTGTATTCGCGAATCTTCCTGGTGTACTCCTCGTCGACGGGCTGATTAGGATCCCGGCCCGGTTTAATCTGGCCTTGAGCGACGTGTGAACCAACTGCCGCAAGAAACAGCGCGGCCATAAGCAGCCGCGAGCAAGAAAATGGAATCATCTGGTTGTCCTCGATTGGGATGGAGACAGTTGAATCATTGCACTGACTGCACAGTGATTACTTTGCGCAAATTAATGCCGAGAAATATTAGAGAGGAGAAGAAGCTTTTAAGCTAAAGGCAGGTACCAAGTCAAATGATTTTCACTGGAAGGAAAAAATCTAAAAAGCAAAGACCGCAAAGTTCCTCGCAAAGCTCACTACGTTGTGAGCCCCTTGCGCGAGACTTTGCGTCTTAACTTCGCGGTGCTTTGCGTTTTGCTTTTTCGTTTCTATCTTAAGGAGGTTTTAGAGTAAATTATAAGTCGCCCCCGCTCGAGTTTCCGAGGCTTCATCATCGAATCAATCACTCAATGCAGTAAACCCAGAGGCTTAAGTGATAGGGATAAGCACTGGCATTCAAGCTTGAGCGGGGGCGCCTTGAACTTAGCGAACCTTCAAGCTAACGACTGCCCCCTTCCCGACCTGCGAATTTCCGCAGCTTGAATTGTCCAAATCCTCAGCTTCAAAGCTCCGAGGCATCGTCAGAGTTTTCACAGTCTCGGCAGTTGATAGGATTTAGCAACCTGACAGCAACCCGTTTGGAGGGTGATTGACGCGAAGTGAAACGGATTCTATCCTCTCTTGTACAGTCGTTTGTTAGCCTCGTTCTTACTCTGAGATGATCTTGTCTGGTTTTCTAGAGAAATGCCGGGACGAATCTTTCAGCTTAATGCTTCACCAGGTGGCGTGCCGAAGCTGGCGCTGCGGGAAGCGGAAGTGACCGAGTTAGGACTAGTCGGTGATGATCACCTTTTTCCGGACATCCACGGCGGACCGGACCGCGCGTTGTGTCTATTTTCTCTGGAACATATCCTCAAGTTTCAGTCTGAGGGCCATCCGATCTTTCCCGGTTCGGCGGGCGAGAACATCACAGTTTCCGGGCTTGACTGGCAGCAGCTAGCTCCTGGAGCTCGGCTCGCGCTTGGCGATCAGGTGTTGATTGAAATCACTCGCTTCACAAGTCCATGTAACTCAATGGAGCCTTCGTTCCTGGATAGGAACTATGGGCGGCTTTCGCAGAAGGCCAATCCTGGTTATTCGCGTGTTTACGCTCGAGTTCTGCAACAGGGGAAAATAATAGTCGGACAGAAGGTGCGAATCATCGAGGGACCATCAGACGGGTAGCTGACCGAAGTTTATGGCGAACGAGTCCACTGACAAGGCGAAGATGGCGCGAGCGCAGCCGCCGGAAGAAACTGCGCCGGTTCAGATCAAATCGATCAGCAAAGTTGCAGGAGGTGTGCCGGCGATCGTTCAGGCTACCAAAAGCGCCTGGGGAGAGATTGGCGTACTGCGCGGTACACGGACTCTTTTGCAGTTGAACCAGTTTGGCGGAGTTGATTGTCCCGGTTGTGCGTGGCCTGAACCTGACGGCAGCCGCTCGCATGCAGAGTTCTGCGAAAACGGAGCCAAGCACATAGCTGACGAGGCTACGACGAAACGCATCACGCCGGAGTTTTTCAACCGCTGGAGCGTTTTGGATCTCTCGCAACAATCTGATCAATGGCTGGGTGCCCAGGGAAGAATCACTCATCCGATGATTCTTCGGCGAAACGCATATCACTACGAGACAATAAGCTGGGACGAGGCTTTTGCCCTGGTTGCCAACGAACTGAACTCGACCACCCAACCAGATGAAGCAATTTTCTATACGTCCGGGCGCACCAGTAATGAAGCAGCGTTTCTGTACCAGCTCTTCGTGAGGCAATTCGGCACAAACAACCTTCCAGACTGCTCGAACATGTGCCACGAATCGAGTGGGTCGGCACTGAGTGAAACCATCGGCGTGGGCAAGGGAACAGTATCCCTCGAAGATTTTGACTTGGCCCAGGCGATCTTTGTCATTGGGCAAAATCCCGGAACAAACCATCCGCGAATGTTGACCGCCTTACAGAGCGCGAAGCGAAACGGCTGTCAGATAGTGCATATTAACCCCCTGCCAGAAGCGGGGATGACTCGATTCAAACATCCTCAGGAAGTTTCAGGCTGGTTCGGCGCGGGTACTACTTTGGCTGATCTGTTTTTGCAGGTCAGGATCAATGGTGATGTCGCACTGCTGAAAGCTTTGATGAAAGAGGTCCTGGCGCAGGAGGAACGCCATCCTGGGCAGGTACTTGATCGTGACTTCATTGAGAGACACACCATTGGTTTCGCCGAGTTTGCCGAGGCCTTAAGGCACGCACATTGGGGTGACTTGCTGGAACAGAGCGGTGTGACCAAGGCCAGGATTGAAGATGCAGCTAAAATCTTCGTGGCGTCAGATCGCACCATCTTCTGTTGGGCGATGGGTCTGACGCAGCACCGCAATGCCGTTGCCAACATCCAGGAGATCGTCAATCTCATGCTGCTGCGCGGTCAGATCGGCAGACCGGGCGCCGGTCTGTGCCCCGTGCGCGGTCACAGTAACGTGCAGGGTGATCGCACAATGGGAATTTGGGAGCGACCAACGGATGCTTTTTTGAATGCGTTAAGCGAGGAGTTTGATTTCGAGCCTCCACGCACCCATGGATACGACACGGTTCGTGCCATTCATGCGATGCATGACGGCAAGGCCAGGGTTTTCTTTGCGCTCGGTGGTAATTTTCTTTCTGCGACTCCAGACACGGAATATACGGCCGAGGCGCTTCGCAGCACTCGTTTGACAGCTCATGTGTCTACCAAGTTAAACCGCGGGCACCTGGTCACCGGCGAGCAGGCATTGATCCTGCCGTGTTTAGGGAGGAGCGAAATTGACGTCCAGACGACCGGTTCTCAGTTTGTGACCACTGAAAACTCAATGGCTGTGGTGCAAATGTCTCGCGGGTCGCTCGAGCCCGCTTCACCCGAGTTGTTGAGTGAGCCGGCTATAGTGGCAAAACTTGCCCGGGTGACCCTGGGCCAACGGACGACTGTCGACTGGGACTACTTACTGGCCGACTACGACCGTATCCGGGACCGGATCGAAAGAGTTGTGCCAGGCTTTGTCGATTTCAATCAACGTGTGCGGAAGCGGGGCGGTTTCCATTTGCCCAATGCGGCGCGAAAAAGAGTTTTCAACACACCCAGCGGTCGAGCCATGTTTACCGTTCATGCGCTCCCTGTACATGAACTGCGAGCTGATCAGTTCATGATGATGACGATCCGGAGCCATGACCAGTTCAACACATCGATTTACAGCCTGAACGATCGCTACCGCGGGATCCATAACGGCAGGAGGGTCGTTTTACTGAACGCAGACGACATGCAAGCGGCGGGGCTGCTAGCTCATCAAAGGGTCGATCTCGTGAGTCACTTTGATTGTGAAGAGCGGCTCGCGGCCAATTTCACAGTTGTACCGTATGACATTCCACGGCGATGTGCGGCAACCTATTTCCCTGAAGCAAACGTGCTGGTGCCATTGCGCAGTGTTGCTGAGAAGAGCAACACACCAGCCTCGAAATCCGTCATTATCACTATCAGACCATCGGCTTAAAGAGTAGATGCCCATTCAATCCGCTAAACAGGACGCCTTAATCAAAGCGGAGCTATATGCGAACCTCGCGGCTCAACTTCGCAACCTGGTTGAAGGAGAGCGCGACTTAGTTGCTAACGCCGCAAACGTCTCAGCTCTCGTCTATCACTCGTTGCCGGATCTGAACTGGTCCGGCTTCTATCTTTACAAAGATAATGAATTGGTGTTGGGACCGTTTCAGGGTTACCCGGCCTGTGTGCGGATTGGTTTAGGGAAGGGTGTGTGCGGCACAGCGGCGCTGTTGCGCGAGACCGTGATCGTGGCAAACGTGCACGAGTTTCCCGGACACATAGCTTGCGACAGCGCGTCCAACTCCGAGATCGTTGTACCGCTTTTGAAGGAAGGCCGTTTGCTCGGCGTGTTTGACGTCGACAGCCCTTCTTTTGGCAGATTCGACGAAGCTGACGCGCAGGGACTGAATGACCTGATGACGATCTTTGTTAAATCGATCGATTCTTAGTTCGTGTAATTTTGTGGATCCCTAAAGCAAAAAAGCTTGATCCACGCGCATCACACGAAGAAGAAAGACCTTGCTCTTAAACGAGAGTTAGATTCCGAACGAAGAGGCATTATGATTAACCTTCGCAGGGCAAATGAACGCGGACACTTCAATTTTGGCTGGCTCGACACCTATCATACATTCTCATTCGATCAGTATTACGACCCGAAGCACATGTCATTTCGCAGTTTGCGAGTGATTAATGAAGATCGGGTGGCACCGGGCCGTGGCTTCCCCTCGCATTCCCATCGAGACATGGAGATTGTTACTTATGTTCTTGAAGGAGCGCTCCGGCACCAGGACAGCATGGGAAACGGCTCGGTCATCCGACCCGGCGAGGTGCAGCGGATGACTGCGGGCACAGGAGTGACGCACAGTGAAGCGAACCCTTCAGACAACGAATCACTGCACCTGTTGCAAATCTGGATTCTACCCGATAAGAAAAATCGGCAACCGGAATACGAGCAGAAAATGTTTAGCAAGGACGAGAAGCAAGGCCGTCTGCTGCTGATTGCTGCGAATGATGGACGCAACGGCGCAGTGACTATCCATCAGGACACGCAAATTTATGCCGCCCTGCTTGACGTTGGTGACTCGATAAAGCACGAATTGGCGCCTGGCCGGCACGCCTGGATTCAAGTTGCGCGAGGCGCAGTCACGCTGAACGAAAAACCTTTGGACCAGGGGGACGGCGCGGCTGTCAGCGACGAGCCGCTCATCGAAATTGTTGGACAGGCGCCCGCGGAAATCCTGCTTTTCGATTTGGCGTGACGGGATCGCTCAGTGCAAGCGATCCGGAGGCGCTCAACTCGATACAGTACGTTGTTCGTGCTTCTTTCGTGTGATTTCGTGGATCGTAATGGTCGTGCACAATAAAAAACGATCCACGAAATCACACGAAATGAACACGAACATTCAGTAAAGTTGAGTGTCGCATCCGGTCGCTGCGCTCGCGGTACTGTACTTGAGTGGCGGCATCCGGTCGCTACGCTCGCGGCATTGTAACGAGTTGAGTGGTAGCATTGTTCTCACAAATGGAGGGTCGAAATGGAAGCTACGAGAGTTACTGTCGACGAGATACGAGAGAGAATGGCCCGAGGGGAGCAATTTGCTTTCGTTGATACCAGGAATCCCAAAGCCTGGGCCGAAGCCGATATGAGATTGCCAGGAGCGATTCGGGTGCCCGCAGATGAAGTCGAGAAACATCTTGCGGAGATCCCAAAGGATCGGACTGTAATCACCTACTGCACTTGACCGCACGAGGGATCCAGCGCCAGTGTGGCGCAAAAACTAACCGCTCACGGCTTTCGGAATGTGCACCCACTTTACGGCGGATTTGACGCGTGGAAAGATGCAGGTATGCCGTTGGACAACAAATCGTCATAAATTCAGTTTTGCCCGCGCTCCATTCGCTTTAATCGGTACCGGCCGCGCGCCGCCGTTACAAGCCCTGCCGGACGTCCTGCGCCTCGAATTGAGGCGCCCAATGGGTCTTCTCACCCAGTTGTTCAGCGATTACTGTAATTAACACTTGAATCCCGCTTCGAAAGGCATGTAATCTCTCTTCCGTGTCTTATCTTCCGGGAATTCAACTTGCCCAGTTCGAAACTGCCCAGCACCTCTCCGGTACGGAAGATGGTCTGCAACCGCATTTCTAAGGTAAACCGATAATGGCGATTCAAGGCACTCTGACCACAATGAGTGTCTCTGATCTCCTCCAGTTTCTGGCTGTGGGGAGAAAGACGGGGACACTAAAATTCAGTCACCATAAGGTGCTGAAAGGAATCTATTTTGAAAATGGAGTAATCGTTGGCTCAACTACAAATGATCCCAAAGAGTACCTGGGACAAGTTCTAATTCATTACGGCAAGTTAACCGAGGCCCAGCTTCAAGTTGCGATGGAGACGCAGCGTAAAGGGGACGCCGGCAGACTGGGCCAGATTCTGGTCGCGCAGGGGGTGCTCAAAGAATCGGAAGTGGCCGGCGTGCTCAAGATCAGAACGTTAGACATAATCTACGATCTGTTTATCTGGAAAGAAGCGCATTTTGAGTTTGTCGTGGGCGAACCTCTGCCTGCTGATTTCACCCGGGTCGAAGTTGAACCGACCCTCGTGATCATGGAAGGGATTTATCGCGCCGACGAATTGATGCGTTATCGCACTTTAATCCCCTCGGACCGGACCGTAATGGAATTGGGCTCGGGCTGGACTTCATCACTCAGCGTTGGCAAGGACATTCGCCAGATTCTGTATTTTGTCGAGAAGCGCATGTCAGTAGCTGAGATTTGCTACAACATGCACGCATCGTCTTTTGATGTGTACGCGCAATTGTATGATCTCGTCAATAAAGGTCTGGCAGTTGTTGCCGGCGAGCTGCCCGAGATTCCTGATCCGATAAGTGAAATGCCCAATCTGCCGGAAGGAGCTTCGGAACTGCTTCTGCTGGCCCGTACTGAACTGACCAACAACAATGCTGAGCGAGCACTTTCGGTAATTCATACCGTGCTGCGCCGCGAACCCAAGAACTCCGCCGCCCAGACCCTCATGCTCGAGGCCGAATCAAAGTACATGCGGCAGGTTTATTCCAGGCTGTCTCCGACTGCGGTGCCGAGACTGCTGGTCAATCCGGAGGACCTCTCACATAAAGAACTTGGACCTCAAGAGGGGTTTGTTCTCTCGCGCATTAATGGGGAATGGGACATCCAATCAATCCTCTCTATTTGCCCATTCCGCGAGGCTGACAGTTTGCGGATGATCAAGATGCTTCTGGACGACGGCATCATCGGACTTTAAGACAGTTTATTTAGGCCGCAGTCAGCGCTCGGTGAATTATCAATGTCCCAGGACGTACCAAGCCACGTAAACGCACTAGACCGTGAGGTCAAGCTTGAGTTCCTTCAACGGCGTCCATGACCAGCGCCGCTGCCCCGCTGCATCAAGAGGTAACGACCGCCCGCTGGCGCGTGCTTGCGCTGCTCTCACTCGCCGAACTATTGAGCATGTCGCTGTGGTTCAGTGCCTCGGCAGTTGTGCCCGCCTTGCGCGCAGAGTGGAACCTGGGTAACTCGGCCGCCGGCTGGCTCACAATAGCCGTGCAGCTGGGATTTGTTTGCGGCACCCTCTTGAGCGCCCTCATAAACCTGGCCGACATCCTCCACGCCCGTAATCTCTTCGCAATAGCAGCGCTTGCCGGCGCCGCAATCAATGCCTGTTTTGCCCTATTTGCTCAAGGACCCATTGCCGGAATCGCGCTGCGCTTTTTGACCGGCATGTGTTTGGCGGGCGTATATCCACCCGGCATGAAAATCATGGCCGGATGGTTTCGGCAATCACGCGGGATGGCCCTGGGGATACTAGTCGGAGCGCTTACGTTGGGAAAGGCTTCTCCTTATCTGATCAATGGAGTGGGAAGCGCGCAGTGGCGGCACAACGTACTGTTCGTTTCGTTACTCGCGGGGCTTGGCGGTCTGGTTGTCCTCTTCTTCGTGGGCGATGGACCATACGAATTGCCTCGCGCGCATTTCGACGGGACACAGATTATTAAGATCTTCAAGAATCGAGCCGTGCGTCTCGCGAACTTTGGGTACTTTGGGCACATGTGGGAACTGTACGCGATGTGGACCTGGACCCCGGTCATGATTCGCGCGAGCCTTGCAGAGCGGGGAAATAATCAGCAACTGGCTGAAGTCGCATCGTTTCTGGTTATCGGATGCGGAGCGCTCGGATGTGTCATTGCGGGATTAATCGCGGACCGCGTCGGGAGAACGCTGGTCACTTCGTGGGCCATGGTTATCAGCGGAAGTTGTTGCTTATTGATAGGTCTGTTTTTTGGCGCCCATCCGGCTTTTCTGCTCGCCATCGCGGCTATTTGGGGAGCGAGCGTGGTAGCGGATTCAGCCCAGTTCTCAACCTGCGTAACGGAACTTGGCGAACCACAATACATGGGCACTGCCTTGACCATCCAAACATGTCTTGGTTTTCTTCTGACAACATTCTCAATTGAGTTGGTGCCCAAGGTGGTCAACCTAATCACTTGGAGATATGCTTTCGTGATTCTGGCGCCTGGCCCTCTGTTTGGAGTCTGGGCGATGCTGAAACTCCGCGGCTTGCCGGAAGCGGCAAGGATCGCGAATGGGAAGAGATAATTGCGGAATAAGAATTTCGGATTGCGGATTGCGGATTTCGGATTTCTTCTCCCGCGGCAATAGGGTTGAGTCTTAGAGGATCCGACGCGCCAACACGAAATCCGCAATCCGCAATCCGAAATTCTTTCTCGGCCAGCTTGCCAAAAAAGTTTTCTGCGTGTACCTTCGCCTCATGAGGCTCTTGATGTTCCTTCGTTAACTACTGAGTCGATCTCAGGCTTCGCCACTTCCGTGTCGCATGGCGAAACGGGCGTGGTGTTTCGGCAGCCGCCAACCCTGGTCGCTGTGCCTGGCAGATCCACTCGGCTCCTCTGGTAAATCCCCAAATCAACCGTTTTTTGTTTCCAGCACGCGTTTGTCGATCAACGCGCAGGTGATCTTATGAAGTACCCAGCCATTGAGGTTTATAACCTGAAAAAGAGTTTTCGAAAGCGTAATGGCTTTTGGAAGGCCAAAAGGTCATGGGCCCTGGACGATGTTTCCTTTACCGTGGGGCAAGGTGAGACGTATGGCCTGTTGGGGCCAAACGGCTCGGGTAAATCGAGTCTGATCAGGATTCTGTCGACGCTCTTGATCGCCGACTCGGGAGAGGTGCGTCTATTGGGCCATGCGTTGCCCGAAGAGCAGAAAGCGGTGCGGCGCATCATCGGTCGCGTGAGCGTTGATGCGGCGTTCTACAAGAAACTATCCGCGCGTGAAAACCTGCTCTATACGGCATTGCTTTACGGCCAAAAAGCCCGCACTGCCGAACGTCGGGCGCTGGACATCCTGGAGCGGCTCGGCCTCGAGGACAACAAGTTCTCGACGCCGCTGGAAGAGATGAGCCGAGGCATGCAACAGAAGATCAGTATTGCCAGGGCCCTGGTGATAAATCCGCCCTTGCTGTTGCTGGACGAGCCGACCACCGGCCTCGATCCGAAAAGCCGGCGTGATGTACAGGCTTTTCTGGAGGAGTTGCGGCGGCAGGAAGGCAGGACCATTTTGCTCACCACGCATGACATGGCTGAAGCCGAGCGCCTGTGCGCGCGCATCGGATTTCTGGCTCGCGGCAAACTGGTGGCGGAGGGAACGGCAAATCAGTTGAAAGAGTTGGCTCACGCCGAGACGCTCGATGACGCGTTCATCAAGCTGACCGGCGAAAAACTGGCGGACGAAGAAAAGGGGAATGAAGAAGTTGAAATGGTCGGGGAGGTCTAATGGAACAGACAATCAGACAAACATGGGCCTTCGTCTTTCGAGGCTATCACTTGACCCGCAGGTATCTCTCGTGGGTCATTGTGTTTAATTTCTACGCGCTGGTTACTTCGGCGACGGTGGCGTTAATCGGCGTCGCGGCACAGGACTATCAATTGACGCTCACGCTGGTTGTGGGGGCCTTGCTCTGGAACTTCATGTCAACGCTCTACAATGAAATTGCCATGTCAATCGCCTACGAGCGCTGGGAAGGGACGCTTGAATACACTTTCATGGCGCCGGTTTCGCGATTCATTCACCTGTTGGGAATCAGTTTGTTTTCGCTCTTCAATAGCATCATTCAGACTGTGATTGTCCTCGCGGGTTTGCTGATCCTTACCGATCTCAACCTGAGTGGCGCGAATCTATTGGGAGTGCTGGTTACGATCTCCATCAGCGCCGTGGCGTTCGTCGGTCTGGGTTTGATGGCCGCGGTCTTGCCGGTCATGAGTCCGGAAAGAGGTGCTGAAGCTACGCACATTTTCCAGGGCTCTTTGTTGTTGGTATCAGGGGTCTATTATCCGGTGGAAGTTTTGCCAAAATGGCTGCAACCACTGTCTGCCTTGTCTCCGGCAACGTATACTCTTTCCGCTTGCCGCAAATTGATCGGCATCGGCAACAGTGGCTCGACGAGAGAGCATCTGGTGAGTGCACCGTTGTCTGCCGTAACCAGGGAATTGGTGGTGCTGACAATCATGGGGGCAGTACTAATGCCGCTAGGGCTTTGGGTATTCGGGAAGGTTGAAATTTGGGCAAAGCGCCACGGAAAACTTAAAAGAACAGGATGAAGCTTGTAGGTATCTAACTCACAACTCGTAATTAAATGCAGAGTCCGCAAAGGCTGTCGCAAAGATCGCGAAGAGATGCGAGTTCCTGAAAGCTGGGTGCGTCGCAACCGCTTTGCGCCCTTTGCGAAATTTCTTCGCGTTCTTTGCGTTTGATTCCATCCACAAAACTTAGGGCTGCCAGGAAAGACAATGCATGGTAAAGGAAATGAAAGCTCGTAAGAAGAAAGCAGCGGACGCAGATCAGGAAGCTTTGAAAGAGCGCGTACGAAAGATAATCCGGCTCTTAAAAGGCGAGTATCCGGATGCGAAATGCAGCCTCAACCACACGAATGCTTTCGAGTTGTTGATCGCCACCATTCTTTCCGCGCAGTGTACTGACGAGCGCGTGAACATCGTCACGGCCGATCTGTTCCGCAAATATCAGAAGCCTGAAGACTACCTGGCCGTGTCGCCGAGGGAGTTGGAAAAGGATATTCGGACAACCGGCTTCTTCCGCAACAAAACCAAATCAATTCAGGGAGCAGCCCGGCTCCTGACCGACAGCTTTGGTGGCCAGGTGCCCTCCACAATGGATGAGTTACTGGAGCTCCCCGGGGTGGCGCGCAAGACAGCCAACGTCGTTCTAGGGAACGCTTTTGGTGTGAAAGCGGGAATTGTTGTCGACACACATGTCACACGACTCAGCCACCGGTTGAAGTTAACCAATGAAAAGCAGGCGGAAAAGATTGAACACGACCTGATACAGATTGTGCCGAAACGAGACTGGGTCATCTTTTCTCATTTACTGATTGCGCACGGTCGAAAAGTCTGCCGGGCTCGAAATCCGGCGTGCGACGTTTGCGTCATCGAAAGACTCTGCCCCTCGTCATTTCTAAAGACGGGAGTCATGCCAGGCAGCTAAAGAGTCGGGAGTCTGGAATCGAGAGTCTGGAGTCTGGAGTCTGGAGTCTGGAGTCGAGAGTCTGGAGTCCGGAGTCCGGAGTCTGGAGAGTCTTGGCGGTGTCTGGACTCCAAGACTTTCTCGACTCCAAGACCTCCAGACTCCAGACTCCAGACTCTCGACTCCAGACTCCAGACTCCCGACTCTTGACTCCCGACTCCAGGCCCAGTCCTAGCGCATCGAAACCAACGCCGCTACAATGGCGCGGTCAGCTCATCCTGAATCAGAGCGTACTTTAGGCTGCCGCCTGGAATGACGGTCACGATCAATTCCGGCCCTGTATCGGGCTTTATTTCATTCTCCTGTCCGCAGATATCTCTTGCCCCGCAGTCCCTACGGGAGGACATCGCGGCATGAGCAGGGACCTCCGCAATCGCACTCGCAACAGCAATCGTTTTCCCTGGAATAAACTGACTGACGAGCAGTTGCTTGACATGCGCATCTGCGATCTGCCCCTGAAAATAAAAGGATCCTTTCTTGAGCCTCATATCAAACGGCTTTACAGCGAACTAAATGAACGCGGTATTCGCTTCAAGCCGCATGTGTGGCTTGCGGAGGAATGGTTTTCGCCTGACAGAGTCCCGGGCATTGCTATTCCGTTTTACCTCGCGCATCCACGCCTGATAAAACTTGAGCGCAAGCAGATGCTGGAGGTCGAGGGTGGCACGGATACGGAGTGCATGCGCATCCTCAGACACGAGGCCGGCCATGCTTTGAGCACGGCGTTCCGGATCCATTTCAGACGACACCAGCGCGAGCTGTTTGGCTCATTCACTTTGCCCTATCCGGATTTCTACAAGCCCAAGCCGAAAAGCCGCAATTATGTTCTGCACCTACGGGCCTGGTATGCGCAGGCCCATCCTGCGGAGGATTTTGCAGAAACGTTTGCGGTTTGGTTGTCGCCGCGATCGCGCTGGCGGCGACGCTATAAAGGCTGGCCTGCATTGCAAAAGCTGGAATACATCGATGAGTTGATGTTTGAGCTTGCGGGAACCCGGCCTGTAAATCGAACGCGCACTAAAGTCGAGCCTTTGTCGGCATTGCGTGTGACCTTGCGTCAGCATTACCGGCGTAAGCGCCAGCGCTACGACTTTGAATGGCCGGCGGTTTACGATCGCGATTTGCGGCGGATCTTTTCGGACGACCCGAGATATAAATCCCGCCCCAGTGCCGCGAGCTTCATTCGCAGCGTGCGCCGCGAGGTGCGTCAAATTGTCGCTGAAGGAACAGGAGTGCATCAATACACGATCGATCACGTGCTCCAGAACATGATCGATCGTTGCCGGGAGCTGAAGCTTCGCGTAGTCACGCCAAAGCGCGAGGCGCGGAGGCGGATTATGATCGTTTTAACTGTGCAGGTCATGAACGTGTTGCATTCAGGTTATCACCGCATTGCCGTATGACGACTCAGTCCAAAAAGAAGCGGCTAACCTTAGAACCGAAGAAGAAGCTCCGGGTCATCGTCCTGGTTCACGAGGACCTCGTTCCCCCGGACACTCTTGACGGTCTCAGTGACAAAGACAAGCTGGAGGTTAAAACCGAGTACGACGTTATCTCGACCCTCAAAAACATGGGGCACGAAGTCTTTCCTGTTGGTCTATACAATCAGCTGAACGTTATCGGGAACGCTTTGATGGAACACAAACCTCACATCGCCTTTAACCTGCTCGAAGAGTTTCATGGCTATCCCTTGTACGACCAACACGTGGTCAGTTATCTGGAGTTGATGAAGCAGCCTTATACCGGCTGCAATCCTCGAGGTCTAACGCTTGCCCATGACAAAGCCCTGACAAAGATGATTCTGTCTTACCACCGTCTTCAGGTGCCGAACTTTGCGGTGTTTCCGCTGAATCGAAAAGTACAACGCCCCAAGCGGTTGAAATTTCCTCTGCTGGTTAAGTCGATCAGCGAGGAGGGCTCCGTCGGGATAGCCCAGGCTTCAATTGTGCATGACGACGAAAAGCTGACGCAGCGCGTAGAGTTCATCCATCGTCAAAACAAGACCCATGCAATTGCCGAGCAGTACATCAAGGGAAGGGAGATCTACGTAGGTCTAATCGGAAATCAGAACATTCAGACATACGCCCCGTGGGAATTGGTGATGGAAAAACTGCCTGAGGGCGCGGAAAACATTGCTACCTTGAAGGTGAAGTGGGATCCAGCCTATCAGGAACGGGTTGGTCTAAAGACCAGAGCCGCCGAGCTGACGCCGGAACAGCACAAGACGCTCGAGCGTCTGTCCAAGCGCATCTATCGTTATCTGTTTCTCAGCGGCTATGCCCGTTTGGACTACAGAATGACCGAAGAGGGGCACTTCTATTTGCTCGAGGCCAATCCTAATCCTCAGATTGCTCATAATGAAGATTTTGCTGACTCAGCAGAGCACTCAGGTGTTCCCTACGACCAGCTGCTGCAGAAGATCATGACCGTCGGGCTCAATTATCAGGGACGGCAACAAGGCTAAAAAGGTTGGCGCATCTCCGAAATCCACCCCCTATTACACCTTTGTAATAGACAAAAGGAGAAGTTGGCCCCAATGACGTTAGCACTCACCTTGCTTTTCGCTGTAAATCTCTATCGTCACGTGTCACGACAATGACTCGCTGAAAGAGATTCATCGCTGACTGCCGAATGGACCATGTAAAGAGTCGATGGAGCCGTTATCCTTCACTTTGACCCAATTGTGTCCGCAGATGGAACGATCCGAGGCGCCTGAGCAATCCCCTTAATGGTCAACTCAAAGAATTCGTGACTTCTTTTGGTTCGGATTGGAACCAACGAGTGATTCGTCACGAAACAGTCACTTTGCGTCTTGAGGCTAAGCCTTCAGGCGAGTACCATCCTTCAAGTTAGTGCCCCCTCCTCACGAACAAGACCCGATAAAGCTCGTCGAAACTGGTAAGGAGAAGCGGTCCCCTTTCTATGTTCTTACGTAAACTGTTCCCCTGTGTGCTCGCTGCCTGTTCGATCTTTAGCGTGTCGCTTACCGTACTCGCGCAAAACGCGGACCTTCGCCCAAAGCAGTTACTACAGCTCCCCGATTCGAACGAAACGACGTGTTCCCCCGATGATCCGGTGATCATCTCAGAGGTCTCGGCAGAGGATATCAAGGCTGCCACACCGGTTGCCCTTCCAAAGATTCTTCGCGGCGACACATTCCAGCAGCTAATGTCGGCGATAGACCAACGGCTTGGCTCTCCATACCGTTGGGGCGGAACCGGCCCCAATGCCTTCGATTGCTCAGGTTTTGTTTGGAGTATCTTTCAGTCGGCGGGAATCAATTTCGAGCGCGGCAGCGCTCGCACATTATGGGGACGATTTGAAGCCCCCGCACCGGAAGATCGATTCAAGTTTGGCACCTTGGTTTTTTTCAGCGGCCTTGCCCATGTGGGCGTTGTGGTTGACGAACATGGCTTTTACCATGCATCTCGACACCACGGCGTCATCTACTCGCCTTTTAACGATTACTGGCTAGCGCGCGTTGATGGGTTTCGCCGCGTACCGCTCGCCGTAACGCGAGTTACTGACTGATTCAATCCTGCAAGTGGAAAAGAACGCCGGTCGTTGTTAACACGACCGGCGTTCTTCATTTGTGAGCGCAGAAATCAGCGGTTATTGGTCAGAGTCGAAACAAAGCCTGCACGATGTTCGTCATCCAAAGCTTCCCAGACAACAATTACTTTATCGATCGCCACGAAACAGGTCTTGCTCTCGCTGTCCTTCAAGTGGAGTACGCCCCCTTCTACTTTGATCACTTCACCGCGAACACTCGACGAGCCGCCACAGTAAACATCCAGTTTCCGTCCTATAAGTTTTGCTAAGAAGTGTTCCATTGCTTGTTACCTCGAAAAGAATTCAGTTGACTGTTCGTTCGTGCTTGTTGCCGCCTTTGAAAGTAATTTTGACGAGTGGCAAAGCGTCTGGGTCGCCTTGCTGTTGTTTCTCAAACTTCAGCAGGTCCCAATAGGCGCAACGAGCGGTGTCGGGAAACTGGCGGCAGGTACCGGGCCTTGCATGGTAAATTCCGCATTGCCTGGTGGTAGTGTTGAGAAAGGTACACGCCTCGCCGAGCAACGGATCTGCCTTGCGTCGCAAGATCCGCTCTTTGTTTACTACCTTGGTAAACCGGGCAGAGGCGGCTTCTTCAGTTACGCCAAAGTATCTTGCGAGTCGAAGAACATCGCGTTTGTTAACCTGCACTCGTTCATAAACCGAGCAGCAATATGCCGGACATTCGTTACAGTCGTAGTTGGACCGTCCATTTATTCCCATGAAACCCTGGCCCCTGTTCCGCGAGATTGTTTACTTACAATTTACCGCCGGTTCGATTTCTTGTATTCCTTCAATAGGAGATCCATAAACTCAGCGCGATGATCGTAAAGACGTTTCGGCGTCCTGGGTTTATGTCTGGCTAAAGCATAAGCGGTAATGACTGGAAGCGCTACCGTTGAGTCGACATAACAAACAACAGCATCGGGCAGCCGGTCGGGATCCACTTTACCCCACGATACTGCTTCTCCGGGCGTTGCTCCGGACAAGCCGCCTGTATCAGGACGAGCATCGGTCACTTGCAGGAAATAATCGTGCCCGCGTTCGTCGATTCCCAGGACTTCCTGAATTTGCGGTTCGGTTTGCAAGAGAAAGTTCTTTGGTGATCCACCACCGAGGATGAATACGGCTGACTGTCCGCCCTTTTTCCTCTCACGCCCCACCTTACCGTCGATCAAACCACGTTTGGCTGCCAGCACAATGGCGGCCGTCTCGTTTACATCGAGAGACGGATCGAAAGCGAGCTTATTACCCTGTAATGCCTTGGCAGCGACATTCATGCCAATTGAAGAATCACCGGGAGATGAGGTGTAAATCGGCACAGCGTATTCATAGGCGACTGCGAGGAGCGACTTTCCTTGCTGACCGAGTTTTCGCTCGCGTTGGTGCACGTACCTGCCGCATAGATAGTGAAACTCCGCAGTAGACATTGGTTTCTGAAATTCTTTGCCCGTGATGATCTTGCGGAAAAAAGCATCGGTATCCAGCAACACCGAGTAGTCAAAGAAAATGTCATAGATCCGAACCACTTCTTCTTCGCGCAGCACGATGTCAGAAGTCTGCGCATTGCCCTGGTGCATTGCCAGCCCGATCCCAAAGTGCGTGTCGTGATAGAGATTGGCTCCGGTGGAAATGATCCAGTCCACAAAGCCGGCTTTAATCAGAGGAATGAGCGCGGAAATGCCGAGTCCCGCGGGCGTCAAGGCGCCGGTGAGCGAGAGCCCAACCGTTACCTGAGGCTCGAGCATCTTTTGCGTAAAAAGTTGGCAAGCCTCACGCAGACGGGCGGCGTTGTAGGCCATGAACGATTCGTCCACCAGGTCGGCGAGGGAGGTGCTCGGTGTAATAGGCGCCGGGTTGATTCTTCGCCCCTGCAAAAATTTGCTCTTCTTCTTAGCCATGTGCTTCCGGTGGTTGAGCATCAAGGATTGGAACCGTCTGCTAATCTTTGTTGCCAACCTTTTCCAGGCAGGTACGGCAGAGACAGTTCTTGTAGCGGTTCTGCAATTGGTTTCTCTCGTCAGGGGTAAGCTTCACATCCGAGCACCAACAACCGGAGAGAGTGGCGCCGCAGGTAAAATCGTTGCCGCACGCTTCGCAGACCGACGGTTCCTTCCAGCGGTCACTGATAAGTACGGCCATCGCTTTTAGAGTTTTATTCACTTAACTTACCTGACTCATGCCGGTCGCGGATTCAGATTCAGCTTTCTTTACGCGCAAACGCCCGATGCGGCGCTCATCCGCCTCGAGCACTTTTACTTCCAGCCCGCGAAACGTCAAACACTCGCCCGCAAGGGGTACCTTTCCCGATTCGCTGGTTACGAGTCCGGCAATGGTCGTAAAGTCATCCGCTTCGATCTCCATACCGAAGAGCCGCTCAATTTTACCGATTTCGGTTGAACCGATTACTTCGTACGAGCCATCGCCTTGTTCGACGATCTCCTGTAACTCCTCACCACCAATATCTTCATCCTCAATCTCACCAACGATCTCTTCCAAAATATCCTCGACGGTTACCAGACCCGACACGCCGCCATATTCGTCAATCACCATGGCGAGCTGCACGTGGGCCTTTTGCATTTCTTCCAGCAGATGATCGACCGGCTTGGTTTCGGGAACAAAATAGACTGGCCGAATCAACGGCGCTATCGGTTGATTCTCTTTTCCATCGGCCCACAGTTGCAGCAGATCGCGAACGTAAATTATTCCCTCAACGTTATCCATCTGGTCGCGATAGACCGGCAAACGCGAATACTTGGACTCGATTATCACATCGCGCGCCTCGCGGACGCTGGCAGTGTCAGGCAGAGCCACGATGTCCGGGCGCGGAGTCATCACCTCGCTCACACGTGTATCGCCAAACTCGATAATGGATTGAATCAATTCTCCTTCCTGCTCTTCGAGAATCCCTTCCGCTTCACCCACATCTATCAACGCTTGCAGGTCGCCGCCGTCGTCGTCATCTTCTTCGTTCGCGCCGTTTTCCAAATCTTGCTCCTTTCGCTTTGAGCGATCGAAGAGTTTTTGAAAAGGATCGGCAATGAACGCCATCAGGGGAAAGAATGGACGAATCACGGGGAGAAGAAACAGCAGGGTTGCTTCGGGATTTTGCGCCGAAATGAACAGTGGCACGAGTTGACGGAAAACCCCGGCAAGGATCAGACCCGCTACGAGCCCGACCAGCACAAAGCGGGGATCCGAAAAAATGCTCAACGAGATTGAGGTTATCAGGACCGCTACTACCACGAGGAGGATCTGGATGGTCGCGGAAATCGCAAAGCCAAAGCGGGCCCTGTTTTCCAGCACCTGCTTCAGAAAGGCCTTGGATCGCAGTTCAGGCCTTTCCTCGGCTTCTGCGGTTAGACGATGGAGGCCGATGTCGCTCAGCTGGCCAAAGGCCATGTCTACAGTTGCCAGCAGGCACAACACCACCAGCAGCGTGAGCGTCAAGCCTATTTCAAGTTCCATAGATAACTAATGGTAAAGGGTAAACGGTCCATTGTCAGTAGTGAGCGAGCAATTTGGCTCAGATCCCCAGCTTCCTCCTGAAGCGCAGCTCCAATCGATCCATCTCACCGTCATCTGTTTCATGATCATACCCGCAGAGGTGCAACAAGCCGTGCAGAATAAGCTGTGCTATTTCCAGCTCGAACGCTAGGCTGTTTGCGCGGGCCTGTTCTTCAGCCTGTTCAACGGCAATCGCTATGTCGCCCAGGGTCTTGTCCGCGGAATCCGTAACCGCATCCTCAGCAGTTGGAAATGAAAGGACATCGGTGACCTGGTCCAGTCCGCGGAAGCGTTTATTGAGCTCGCGTATACGCCTCTTGGATACAAAAGCTATCGTCACACTCTGCTGATCCCTGCCGATAACTCCTAATGCTTTTTGGGCAAAACCCGCCCAGTGTTTCGGATCGATCTTTCTGTGCCGCTGCCGATTGACGACCTCGATCATCACTGAGTCCTGGTTTGCTTGTTTTTAGATGTGACTCTTCTTGGAGTGTTCTTCGTACGCCTTGATAATCATCTGGACCAGCTTATGACGAACCACGTCTTTTTCGGTGAAATAGATAAACTCGATTCCCACCAGATTCGAAAGCACCCTTTCAGCCTCGATCAGGCCGCTTCTTTTACCTGTGGGCAAATCGACCTGGGTGACGTCGCCGGTGATCACGGCTTTTGAGCCAAAGCCGATCCTCGTCAGAAACATCTTCATCTGCTCGCTGGTCGTGTTTTGCGCTTCGTCGAGAATGATAAATGCATCAGAAAGTGTGCGACCGCGCATGAAGGCAAGGGGAGCTACCTCGATAACGCGCTTTTCCAGCAGCCTCGTCACGCGGTCATAATCGATGAGATCGAAGAGGGCGTCATACAGCGGTCGGAGATACGGATCTACTTTGTCCTGGAGATCACCCGGCAGAAATCCGAGTTTTTCGCCTGCTTCAACGGCAGGGCGAGCGAGCACAATTCGATTGACTTGCTTCTGGATCAGCGCCTGCACCGCCATGGCTACCGCCAGGTACGTTTTGCCGGTTCCTGCTACACCGATGCCAAAGACAACGTCGCGGTCCTGAATAGTCTGGATATACCTTCGCTGGGTAGCCGACTTGGGTGCGACCTGTTTTTTGCCCGAGGGATTAAAACGGGCTTTGGTGAAGTAATCGCGGAGACTAAACGCTCGATCTTCGGCAATCTGCGCGAAAGCTTCGCGTAGTTCCTTGTCTGTGAATTGGCGACCTTCTTTGAAGAGCGCGGAAAAATCCTCAAGAATGTTTTCCGCTGTCTCAACGTCTTCCGGGCCGCCATCGATAGAGACATCCTGGCCGCGTGCATTTATTCGCACATCCAACAGCGATTCGAGATACTTGATATTTTGGTCGTGGACGCCGAAAAGCGTTTCCAAACCCCTTGGCGGCAACTCAATCTTCTTCAAAAGCTGGATCTATCTCCTTTGCGTTCAGGGACGGGGTTGGAAGGGTGCCGAGAGGTAGTATTTTGGCCGGACCGTGTTAGGCATATCGTGCACGGACGCTACTACAGCGCTCGTGCGCCTGTCAAACCCGAACCATTTTCGATGCTGCCCCAATTTGTAGGGGCGGCCCTCCGTGGCCGCCCTGAGCCGCCGAATGATCTTTCATTGGGGGCGGCCACGGAGGGCCGCTTACAGATTAGGGCACTACCCAATTTTCCGGCAACCTGTCTTGTATGAGTTGGCCTTGAGGGGGCGAGAATGGGTCCTGCCCAAGTCCAGCTGTTTCGTCCTTATTAGGGCAATAATATACTTGACGAATCAGCTTGCCCTATCGTATCCTTTCGTATTATGGAAATACCAAAAACTCTCCAAGAGGCGATTGTATTCTTCTCGAATCCACGTAATTGCCTCGACTACATGGTGGCGCGACGTTGGCCCGATGGCGTTATCTGTCCGACTTGTGGCCGCGATGATGCCAGATTCCTTGAGCGTCAAGGTAAATGGCAATGTAAGAGCGTTCACAATCGCAGGCAGTTTAGCGTCAAAGTTGGCACTATCTTTGAGGACTCGCCGCTTGGCTTGGACAAGTGGCTGACTGCGGTTTGGATGATTACCAATTGCAAAAACGGTGTTAGTTCTTACGAGGTCCATCGCGCTATCGGTGTCACGCAAAAGTCCGCTTGGTTCATGCTTCACCGAATCAGATTGGCCATGCACACCGGATCGTTTGCAACCAAACTTAGCGGCCACGTCGAGGTGGATGAAACGTTTATAGGTGGCAAAGCACGGAACATGCACAAGCACGTGCGCGAGCGTCGCATTCAAGGGACTGGCGGATCGGGAAAGGTTGCTGTGATGGGATTGCTTGAGCGCCACGGCGAAGTCCGCACGATGGTTGTCAGCAACGTTAAGCGTAAGCAGCTGCATGGCGAGATTGCCAGGCATGTAGAAGGCGGTTCGACTGTTTATAGCGATGGATTTAGATCCTATGAAAAGCTCGCGGAAGAATACATGCACAAGGTCATTGACCACGCGGAAAAGTACGTTGACGGCATTGTTCACACAAACGGCATTGAAAACTTTTGGTCTTTGCTCAAAAGAACAATTGGTGGCACCTATGTATCTGTCGAACCGTTTCATCTTTTCCGTTATCTGGACGAACAATCGCTGCGTTTCAATGCTCGCAAAGGGACTGATGGCGACCGTTTCAAGGCCGTCACCGAACAATTGATTGGAAAGCGTCTTACGTTGAAAGAACTCACTGGAAAACTCCAAGACGACGATAAATTATCGTGCTAGCCAACGCGCTTTTTACGGACGCGAGAAACGTGGGAAGTAGAAGTAACGCGCTTCCTTTTACGCTTCCCTTTGTTTTGCTTCTCTTCTTCCAATTTCTTTTGTAACTCGGAATAAGGGACGGCTAGAAGTCCGTCCATTACTTTGTCGAATTTGTCGAATTCATTGGTGTTTTTGGTTTTCATGGATGTTACTAAGAATTGCTTAAACTATGGTTGGACCCGGCCCTACCCCACAATCAAATAAGGGCGTTGAAGACACACTTGAGACGTTAACAACGAACCTTGAGACGTTAACCACAAACGTCGCTAGACTACATAAGCCCTCTTGGCAGTTTTGGCTACCCTTTTTTCATGTCCATCCTTGCTCTTATCATCGCGACTCTTGCGTGGCTACGGCCCGTTGCTCAAGCGCCCGTATTCTCTGGTCCGACTTATCTATCCACACCACCACCCGTAAGCCCAGAACAACCACCGCCAAGCCAAGTATCACCACAGACGCCATAAGGCCTTTTACTAAGAAGTTTGTTGTAACCATGACATCTAACACAGACCCACGAATTCAAAAAGCATTTAACCGCATTCAGCAAATTCTGGACACGCACGTCTTAGATCAACCTGATCAGAATCCGCTACAAGAATCTGCCTTCATCGAGATATTGATTCGGCTTGATGAACTATTGGCTGTTGTTAACAAATTAGGCAAACGAATTTCTTTTACTCACGATCTTAAACTTTTCCCTAATGTCCGAGACATTACCGACACCATCAAGGCGTGTCGTCATGCTGTCTGTCACGTTCGTGGTCGCCACCAACTCGCCAACGCCACGGGCAATCCAAAGCCAGAGCATACACCACTCAAGCCCAGCGACTACCACGTTGAATTTAACGCAGCGTGGGGCAAGGGCGTTCTATTTGAAACCCTTAATTTCAAACTCGAATCAGATCATAATGACGACATCGCAATCTTTTACGGTGCCCATCGTCTCTACTTGAAACGTCACATCATTCGAGCGTTTCAAGAAGCAAAGGCAATCCTTGACGCTTAGCATCATGGTAGGCCGTGATCAAACCAGCAACCTTTAATGCCTCGTCGTCATAAAACGGCGAATCGACGATGTCGAAAACGTACTCAACAGTCTTCTGAAGATCGGCGTCCAGTTTGTAAAAATCACTGGTCGGAGGGAAACACGGATCCGCCACGGGTAAGAACCACCTTCCCTTGGCGAGCGAAATTTTACGTTATCTTTGATTCGCCAAGTATGTTCTTACCCTTATTAGGGTTTTTTCTCTGAGCCTTGAAGACGCGCACGCCGGTCTGCCTCTGCGAACAATGCCTCGTCATCGATAGACTCGAGCGCGGTCTTATTTTCAGAACGCAATTCCACCGGTTTCTTTTGTTGCTCTTGGCCTTTTTCTTCCGACTCTTCCAAGCCCTCTTTGAAAGAGCGTTTGCTTTGCCCCAGCGCCTTAGCTAACTGCGGTAACCTGCTGCCGCCGAAAAGGAGAAAGATTACTCCAACAATAAGAACCCAAATCATTGGATTCTCTGGAAGAAATAGTATGAACATAACTCCTATCCTTTGAAAGATGATAATTAAGTGTCTGCCAACCAACTGGCTATGATTGAAATTGTAACTCGAACTGGTTACAGACCAACATGAGGCGCCTGCTAGTTGTCACCCATTCGCCACCTGAGGTGGTAGAAACAGTAACGATTAGAGGTTATTTAGACCTCTCTCCGGCCCTCAAAGAGTGCTTTAATCTCATCTACTTTCCAACCAAAGCCATCTGCCATAAGGTTTGCTTGCTCCAGACCGTATGTTCCGTCGTACATTCTGGCCAGAAAAGTCAATTTGACTAGCAACAAACTAGTGGAGCACTACCCGGTCCGTTGCCAGCTTGACAGCCCCCCGGGCCGTCCCTATACTCCGTCACTTGTGCGTTGCGGCCTGGTCCTGTCTTAGGTGACTAGCCAGTGGTCGGCCGGGCATCGCGTTTAGTTACGGAGATTGTGAATGCCTAATCATAAATCAGCAGAAAAGCGAATGCGCCAAAATGAGCGGCGCCGTGCGATCAACAAGGGCAATCGGACGCGTGTGCGCTCTTCAATCAAGAAGTTGCGCGGGGCGCTCGAGGGTGGCAACGCCACGGAAATCAACGAATTGTTGCCGACAACTATTTCGACCATCGATAAAGCAGTGCAGAAGGGCGTTTTGCACAAGAACGCGGCCGCGCGTCACAAGTCGCGGTTGACCCAGCACGCCAACGCAGCCGGAACGAAATAGTCAAAAATCAAATTTTTGCACATGGGAGGCGGATCGATATTTCGGTCCGCCTTCGCTTTTTACATCTGCCACTCTACTTCCGAAACTCTTACTGTGTAAAAAACTCTGAGGAGCCTGCAGTCGCGACTGAACAATTCAAGCGGAGTAAATTCGCAGGTGGGGAAGGGGGCAGTCGTTAGGTTCAAGGTTCGATAAGTTTCAAGGCGCCCCCGCTCAAGCTTGAATGCCAGTGCTTATCGCTTTCACTAGCCTCTGAGTTTACTGCATTGACTGATTGATTCGATGATGAAGCCTCGGAAACTTGAGCGGGGGCGACTTGACCTTACCGAACTTTGAACCTAACGACTGCCCCCTTCCCGACCTGCGAATTTGCGCAGCTTGAGTTGTCTAGTTGCGACTGCGCAGGTTCTTCAGTGTTTTGACTCAGTCCTGCTGTGGGCGGGATTTGAACTTTTTGTGCAAAGCCCCTTCTTTGGTGATTCAAAGCAAGGAGAAAACAGATGAGTTTTCCGTACCAGTCGAGAAGTGAGATCGAAGCGGTAGTCCAGGGATTTGAATCGTGTAGCACGGCAAAGGACCAGTTTCCTCACCAAAGCCACCTCACCGTGGCCACTTGGTACCTTCACGATTCAGGCCTTGATCAGGCAACGGAAAAAATGCGTAAAGGACTCTTTCGCTTTCTGGAGCACCACGGCGTCGGTCAGGAGAAGTACAACGAAACGCTGACGATCTTTTGGCTGAAAGTCATCGACAACAAACTTAAGGAACTGAGTGCGGATCTTTCCTTGCTCGAACTTACAAATTCGGTTATCAGCGCGCTGGCGAATGCCCGTATCGTTTTTGACTATTACAGTATGGAACTGTTGAACTCGCCAGAGGCAAAACGCAAATGGATCGAGCCCGATCTGAAGAGAATTGCTTGACCATCCGGTAGCAGGGACGTTGACTTTGCGCCACAAAGGTATTTACGATGCACTGCACTTTGGGAACACTGGGCGGGGCAAGAGCTGTCAGCCGAAGAGGGATATGACTATGAAGCGGGCACTGATGGTTATGCTTTTAGGTGTGGTCATGCCCATTTCGCCATTGGCGCAGGGGGCCCCTCGGAATCCCGGTGTCAATATGTTGGATGCTATAGCTGCTGGACCTACCGATCCGAAGGAATTCGAGGCATGGATGGATCAGTTTCTGGCCGATTACCTCAAACGCTCCTCTGTAAGTCTAGGGTTTGTACTCGTCAAGGATGGCAAGATTTTCTTTCAGAAAGGATACGGTTACGCCGATGCTGAAAAGAAAACTCCCGTCGTCCCCGATCAAACACTTTTCTACGCGGCGTCAGTCTCCAAGCTTACGATTACGCGGAGCAGAACGTATTTCACCCGCCTCGTAGGACTCGTTGCCGATACACATGTGGTGTCGAACGGTGACGGGACGTTGACCCTCCGGCTCCCTCCGCTGGGATCCAAGAGCCTGCGGATGGTTGAGGTCGAGCCGCTTCTGTTCAGAGCGGAAGGAGGCTTCTACATCAATTTTGGTGAGGATGGAAAGGGAAATATCACTCGGATGTTTACTAGCGGCTCGATCAAGGACCCGACTGCCTATGACAGACTGCGATGGTACGAGAGTGGGTTGCTCCATGCCGGACTTGGAGCAGCAGGTTTTCTTATCTTTCTCTCCTTTCCTGTCGTCTCAGCGATCGGATTCATTCGTGGTCGCTGGCGCAAAGCCCGATCCGAACGACAGTCAGCAACAGGTGGGCCGCATCTGGCTTGGCGGATGGCAACACTGGTTAGCCTGCTTGTAGTTTTTGCTCCCCTACCCGTCATGACATGGATGCTGTTCGGTGATCATTCGCGTCCTTCCCAGTTCAGAGCCGCGTTCCATATCTCTTCAGATTCTCTCTTGCTCGCCGCAGTACTTGGTTTTACCCTTTCGATATTTGCCGGTGTCGCGTGGACGCGGCGATTGGACCATTGTGCGGCGGATCTACTATAGCGTGGTGGCACTTGCCGCTCTCCTCATGGTCCCGTTCCTATACCACTGGAACATATTGGGATTCTGATTTATTGCGCTGAAATTGGTTGCGACCGGATCCACAGTTTGGCTGAGATATTTGGCGATAGTTTTTCTGAGAATAATCCACCATCCGTGAGCGAGACGGACGGCGACCACGTTATCCCATCCAATATAGCCGATATAATTTTCCAGACGATAAAGCTTGTTTTCACTTCGGCTGTAGAAGAATACAGGTCTATGCCCCGGCTGATGACCACCTGCACTCTCTACATTGAAGACAAAGAATTGTGAATCCGGACTCCATTCACCACGTACAATAATATCTCCATGTTCACAACATGAATTGCTCGATGAAAGGCACGCTAACTCGCGGTCGGCTCGAATGACTCCGTTAGACACGGCGTCGCCTATTTACCCCCACCATCTCTTCGGTATTTTATTCGTCCGGTACTCACGTACTACGTGCCCGTTTCCCGAACCAACGACATACCACCACTCTTTATATGTTTTGGACGACCGCTCAGATTCTTCTGCCGTGGCTGCGGACACGTCTTCCTTCACCATCTTAATAAGCACCTGCCTGTCATGCGGTGAAAAACCGTAAGTCTCTGGCACTATCCAGAGACGGCGGTCGGGCCGCGCGTGCTGGCGGTACATCTTCAGCGCGTCTGAGTCTATTTGCCACTTTTCTCCCGACCTTAAGTTTGCGACCACTACTTTGCCGGACTTCGTAGCTTCCCAATCGTTGATGAGAACGAGGGATCTCCGGTGGCCAAGCGTCACAACGATCAGACGGCCGTGGGTGTAAAAGAGCCGTGGTTCTTTGTCGCCATCTCGCTTGATATAAGCACGCCTAGTGTAATTCTTGTCTCCCGGGGTGATGTTCTCGGATACCTCGTACCCCTTCAACCTGTAGGTGACACCGGCTTTCAGGCCGACCCAGGTAGTATTACCGCGCCTCCACGATCTGCGCGGAAGCCGTCGAATAGATAAGCAGTAGGGTGACAATGAAATAGAGAGAAAGAGCGGATTCATCAGCAGGTGATCCAAAACGTCCGAGCATCCTTGCCGCGGTTAATTACCGGCGAGTTCGCAGACCAGGAGCTCGAGCTGCAGGCGCGGCGTGGCTTGTGAGGTCTTGATTGCCAGGTCGGCTGCAGCAATTTTCTTGATCCCTGCGGCGAGTTTTTCGCGGCTGCTTTTCTGCACCATCGCCAGAAACTGATTTCTTTTGAACGAAGGAACCATTCGTTCGACTTCTGCCCGCGCACCGCGATTAAGCAGCTCTTTGGCCATTGCCAGCCGGTGATAGTTGCTGGCGATCAAACCCAGAAGCAGCACCTCCGGAACGTCGTTCTCCAGGAGTCGATACAGGGTCTCCAGCGCTCGTCGTCGATCACCCGCCACCAGTTGGTCGCCCAGATCAAAGTTTGAAAGCTCACGGGAGCGACCGACCAATGCGTCGACCAGATCGCGCGTAATGTGACCCTGGCCGATGGCGGCCGCAGCCAATTTCTCCAGCTCAGAGTTCAGTGTTTGCACGTCTGTGCCGGCCAATGTCACCAGCAGGTTCAACGCTGGTTCGTCGATACCTGCTTTTAGTGACTTCAACCTTGTCTTCACCCAGTCCTTCGCTTCACCATCCCTGAGGGCAGGAAACTCTGTCACCACGCAGGTATCCAACAACGCCTTGCTCAGCCGCTTCCCTTTATGCAAATCATCGGCACTAAAGATCACAACTGTCGACGGAGCCGGGTTGTTCACGTAACGAATCAGCACCTCCTCGTCCACTTCGCGCAACTTTGAGAAGTGTCTGATCTTGACGACACGGCGGTCGGACATCATCGGCAGTTGTTCGGCAGCGGCAACCGCCTCGCTGGATGAATCCGCAAAGAGACTAAAACTCGTCTCGTTGAATTCGCGCAGCAGAGTGCCGGCCAGCGCGGCATCGGTCAGCTTACGCACCGCAGCGTCGCGCAGATAGGTTTCACAGCCGACGAGGAGATGGAGCGGTTCAGGCGGACTCTCTTTAATTCGACGCTCGAGTTCCAGGCGCGGGAGGGTCTTCATTTCTTGTCCAGTTCGGCGGCGTTAATCAGGGTCGAGACAATGCTCTCCGCAAAACTACGGGCCATTCGCAGGACCGCCGGATCTTCTTCATTGAAGAAATTGCGAGGGTCGTTGGCAAACTCATACTCGCCGCGGAAAATGAAGTTTTGGTTGTCATAGAGCACCCGGTTCTCAGTCTGGTCCCGGACAGTAACGGCGGCGACCACGGTGACCTCAAAAATCCTGGCCCGGCCTTTGTCGTCAAGCAACACACCTGAGAAGCTGAAGCTCTTGATAATTCCTTCAATAACGGCGTCAGCGCCTTCGCGATCTCCCTGTACTCGCAAGCCGCGGCCCCGATGCACCAGTTCATTTATGACGGCATCGGTAAACCGGGATTCGATCTTGTAACGGAGGGCATTGTTTTGAAAGGCAGGAACGGCGACCGTTTTGATTCGAGAGGGAAGTTGATTCTTCGTCACCGGCTTGTAACATTCAGCAAAGCCGGAAACGAAGAGAAGAATGATCAGAAATCCTGAAAGGCGCAGGGCATTTCGCATGGAGAGGGATTCTCTCGCACGGACATCGCTAAGGCAAGTGGCGCGTGAAGCGGAGTCTCACATGAAGCTAGCTCAAGCAGCTTTGCCTCAAAAGTCTACTTCGGCTTTGAAAGGCCGCAAAGAAGCACAAAAAGCGCGAACAATTAATAGAAGACCTTGTGCTTCTTGTGCCTCTTTGTGGCTTTTGGGCAAGCCAGTCTCAAGCACTACTTAACTGCCGCTCTGATCGCATCTACCATATGCACTGTCTCAACCGCCGCCTTGACGTCATGAACCCGAACGATGTTCGCACCGTGCAAGACAGCAGCGCTGACACTGGCCATTGTCCCGTGCAGTCGCTCGGTAACCGGAGCGCCGTTCAGCACTTTGCCAATAAAAGACTTTCTCGAGGTGCCGATCAGGATCGGAAAACCAGCCAGGTCAGCGGCAATCTGATCTAAATTGGCTATCAGTTCCAGGTTTTGTTCCTGAGTCTTCCCGAAGCCAATCCCCGGATCTATAACAATAGACGCCCGATTGACTCCTCTCTCCTCCGCTTTCAAGATGCTGGCGCGCAAGCTTGTTGTCACTTCTTGCAGAATGTTCCCAACCGGGGGCAAGCCATGCATTGTGCCAGGCGCCCCGCGCGAGTGCATGAGCACCAATCCCGCTCCAGCCTTCGCGGCGACGTCGGCAACATGAAAATCAAAACGCAGGGCCGAGACGTCGTTAATGATCGCTGCTCCGGCATTCAAGGCGGCCGCCGCGACCAGCGATTTGGTTGTATCGACGGAGATCGGAACCGGCAAACGTTTTGCGAGTTCTGCGATCACCGGGATCACGCGGCTTACTTCTTCCTTGGGCTCAACCTTCGTCGCGCCAGGCCGGGTGGATTCGCCTCCGACATCAATCATGTCGGCGCCTTCGGCGACCATTTGCTCGGCATGTTTAATTGCCTGATCGAGATTCAGGAATTGAGCGCCATCGCTAAAACTGTCCGGGGTAACGTTCAGCACGCCCATGATCAACGTGCGCCCCCCCAGTGAAATATTCTGACCAACGATGTGCCATTCGCGAGGCATGCGGGAATGATACATTTGCTGGTAGCAACCGATCCACGAAATAACACTAAAACAAATTCGACCTCTGAAATGTCTTCGGACATAACGAGGCCGGGCAACAAAAAAGGGAACAAGCATTTGCCTGTCCCCTTGTTTCTGTCGAGCCTAACGGGTTTACGCCGGCGCCGGGTTGCCTCCGGTAATCGGCGGCAGAATCGGCTTCAGCGGTTTAGCGGCCGGTTCCTTCAGTTGTGGACGATCTTCCTGATCGCCCGAACCGATTTGCTGGCTGCCATCGTCGAGCGGCAGTCCGGCCACGATTCGCCGGATTTCCACACCGTCAAGCGATTCCCGTTCGAGCAGACATTCAGCTAATCGCACCAGAGTGTCGCGATTGTCCTCGATGATTCCCCGGGCACGATCGTACTGGGCCGTGATTATCTTCTTCACTTCCGAATCGATCTTGATCGCCGTGTCTTCCGAGAAGTCACGATGTTGGGCAATTTCTCTGCCGAGGAAGATCTGCTCTTCTTTCTTGCCGAAGGTAAGCGGTCCCATCTCGGACATTCCATATTCGCAAACCATTGCACGCGCCAACTCGGTGGCCCGCTCGATGTCGTTGGCAGCGCCGGTTGTAATGCTGCCGAGGAAAGTCTCTTCGGCGAGTCTCCCGCCCATTAGAATGGAAATCTGACCCAACAAATACTCCTCGGTATAATTGTGCCGATCGCCTTCCGGAAGTTGTTGCGTTACACCCAGGGCCATTCCTCGCGGAATGATGGTCACCTTGTGCACCGGATCAGCATTGGGTACTTTCAACCCGACGAGCGTGTGTCCGGCTTCGTGATAAGCGGTAACACGTTTCTCCTCGTTCGAAATCACCATGCTCTTCCGTTCAGCGCCCATCAATACTTTGTCCTTGGCCAATTCAAAGTCGGCCATGGCGACCAACTTCTTGTTGTAACGAGCCGCATTAAGCGCGGCCTCGTTGACCAGGTTTGCCAGGTCAGCGCCGGTGAATCCCGGAGTACCGCGGGCAATCACGCTAATATCCACATCTTCGCCCAGCGGAATCTTGCGCGTATGAACTTTCAAGATGCCTTCGCGCCCACGCACATCGGGTCGCGAAACCACTACCCGGCGATCGAAACGACCCGGACGCAGCAGCGCCGGATCCAGAACGTCAGGCCGGTTGGTTGAAGCAATCAGAATCACACCGTCGTTTGATTCGAAGCCATCCATCTCAACCAGCAACTGATTGAGGGTCTGTTCGCGCTCGTCGTGACCGCCGCCCAGGCCAGCGCCTCGATGGCGGCCCACTGCATCAATCTCATCGATGAAAATAATGCACGGAGCATTCTTTTTGCCCTGCTCAAAAAGGTCCCGGACTCGCGAGGCGCCGACACCCACAAACATCTCGACAAAATCAGAACCGGAGATGGAAAAGAATGGCACATTCGCTTCGCCGGCGATTGCCCGCGCAAGCAAGGTTTTGCCGGTGCCCGGGGGTCCCATCATCAGCACGCCCTTGGGAATGCGTCCGCCAAGCTTTTGGAATTTTTGCGGCTCTTTCAAGAACTCGATAATCTCCTGCAACTCTTCCTTGGCTTCTTCGACGCCCGCGACATCCTTAAAAGTGACTCGTTTTTGTTGGTTATTCAGCAGCTTGGCCCGGGATTTCCCAAACGAGAGAGCCTTATTTCCCCCGGACTGCATTTGCCGAAGCATGAATATCCAAATACCGATTATGAATAGCAGAGGAGCCCACGTTATAAGCATTGGCCAAAGATAACTGCTGCTCGGCTCTTCTTCCACCTTGGCAACGCGAGGTTTTCCGTTGACCACTTCGCGAGACGACTTGAGAATGTCGTTCTTTGCGTGTTCGTTGGTCAGTTGGACCCGAAATTGCTGACCACGCGCATCTGTGGCCACGGTCTCGCTTTGCTTCACAACGAGATGGGCTAGCTCTCCACTTTGAATCTTTGCATCCAGCGTAGTGAGATCGATGTCTTGTGAGTTAGTCCCGCGGGGGTTTACCAGCTTATAAATCAGAAGTGCACCCGCGATAATCAATAACCAAAATACTATTTGTCTAGCTGTAGAACTCAATGTCATTAATGCCTCCGACGCCCGATAATACCCGATCTTGGCGCCCTTTGTCGCTTCTACCCTTTCCCCCTGGCCAGGGCAGATAAATCATTCCCAGACAGCAACTTCTTTGATGCCGGAAACCATTTCGTTGTTGCAAGCCAACGGTGGCCACTGGCACTGATCTCTTAACACCCACATTCAAGTGAACATACCAGAGATTCAGCCAAACGCCGTTACCTTCGGGTTGTCAAAAAAGTCCAGCAAAGTGAAAAACCGCCGTCGATCTACGCGGCGGTGTTGCCGATTTGATTCTAAAGATTGACGAGGTCTTTTTCAACTCTTTTTCCCAATCAATTCCAGACGCCCCTGCCTTCTTCTAACCTTCATTCCATTAGGCAACTCTGCCACTCGCCCGCCTTTCTGGCCCTCGAGCAGGCGCTCAACCCCCAGCAAATGAACGTGTTCGATGCGGCGCAGGTCTCCTCGGCCTGCAAGTAGCCACTGTCTCAGCGCCCTTCGCCGGAGGGCTGCCGGTGCGCGGGCCAGCATATCTACGTTCAATGCCGGGTACCCGGTTTCCTCTTTTTGTCGCGGCTCATCGGTCGCCAGCATCAGCAACTGGGCTGCTTCGCTGGCTAATGAGGCACTGTCTTCTCGAAGCAGGGTTGCCGTTCTGAAAAGAGTTTCCACGATCTTGTTGTTAAAAGACTTCATCAAAGGCAGGAGCTGCCGGCGCACTCTGACTCGAGCAAATCTCTCGTCCTGATTCATCTCGTCCATTGCGAACTCGACATTTTGCAGCCGGCAGTAGGTTTCGGTGTCAGTCCTCGTCGCCCATGACAGTAATGGTCGAACAAGCTGAATCTTCGCACCCGGGTGGAGTGGTCGTACTGCCTCCATCCCACTTAGCCCCTCTGCGGCACTCCCGCGCAGAAGCCTGAGGAGTACAGTTTCTGCCTGGTCGTCCATCGTGTGACCAACAAGAATGAGCTTCGCCTTAGTTCTCTTAGCCGTACGCTCCAGAAAAGCATAACGGGCGCGACGAGCGGCTTGCTCCAGATTGTCGGCTGCCTCGCGAGCCACCTTATTAACGTCAGCGCGACCGATGACGACCCTGATTCCGAGTTTTCCGGCCAGCGTCGAGACTGCCTGAGCATCGCGTCGACCAGTTTGCCTCAGCCGGTGATCAAGGTGGGCAACGAGCAGATTGGTGGTGAGCTTTTGAGCCGAAGTCAGTTCGTGCATCGCCAGCAGCAAGGCGGTCGAATCTGCTCCGCCTGACACGGCAATCACGATGTCATCGCCATCCACGGGCAGCTTCAACCGGCGCCATTCCGACCACAGGCGTGCCGCAAACGTCCCGATCCGACGTCGTTCAAGCCTTTTAGTTGCAGGCGCAGTCATAGTGGGTTAGTGACTTCACAAACTCTTCCCACTGGTGTTTATACCTTAAGAAGCACGTGGCTACATACTCCGCAACGGGCTCATACTCTGTTTAAGCTCACCTTCCCGGTTCGGTGAAAAAATGAGCGGAATCGGTCAGTAAAACGATCCACGAAATTACACGAAAACGATTCCACGAAATAGCACGAAATTCGGATGATCGTCGCTGATCGGCCTTATTTCCGCCTTGACATCGGCTCCCTCACCGATTACTACTTGCGGGCATCTAAATCGGCACCAAAAAGCTCTAAAGTCTTCTCCCAATACATTATTTCGAGGACAATTTGATGAAAGTTAGAAAGCTCTTGTGCGCGTTAATCCTCGCACTTCTTGCCCTGCAAACAGTTCCAGTTTCAGCCGTTGACGAAGGCATGTGGCCCTTTAACAACGTACCCCGCACCGATATCAAACGAAAGTACAACTTCGACGTAACCGACGACTGGCTTAAGAAAGTTCAGCTAGCTTCAGTGCGTTTCAACAACGGTGGCTCAGGTTCGTTCGTTTCCCCCAACGGCCTGGTGTTGACCAACTATCACATCGTGGAAGACATCGTTGGCGAACTCAGTACCGCGGAAAAGGACTACGCTAAGGAAGGTTTTGTCGCTCACAGTCAGGCGGAGGAATTAAAGGCGCCGGGCCTCGAGCTGAATGTCTTGCAAAGCATCGAAGACGTTACCGACCGGGTCAATGCTACCGTGAAACCGGATAGCCCGGCAGCTGAAGCAAATACCGCCCGGCGCGCTGCCATCACTGCGATCGAAGGCGAGTCTTCAAAAGCCACCGGCCTTCGCAGCGACGTCGTCACGCTCTACCAGGGTGGACAATACAACCTTTACCGGTACAAGAAATACACCGATGTTCGTTTGGTTTTCTTCCCTGAATTTCAGGCGGCGTTTTTCGGCGGCGATCCGGACAACTTCAACTTTCCCCGTTTCAACATCGACATGTCGCTGGTGCGCGTATATGAAAATGATCAGCCGGTTCAAGTCGAAAACTATTTCAAATGGTCAAAGACCGGAGCTAAAGACGGTGAACTGGTTTTCGTAACTGGTCATCCAGGATCCACTTCACGGCTGAACACCGTAGCTCATCTCGAGTTCCTGCGCGATACGGCAATTCCTTTGCTCTATCGCATGCTGGAAAGCCGGCGTGACGTGCTGAAGCAGTACATGGCCGAAGGTGAAGAGCAAACGCGACGGGCACAGAACGAGCTGAACACCATCGAGAACGCCATCAAGGTTTATAAGGGTCAGCTCGAAGGCTTGCGCGACCAGAAGCTAATGGCCAAAAAGATGGCCGCTGAACGCGCGCTGCGCTCAGCGGTCAATGCCGATCCCCGCAAGAAGCAGATGTATGGTGACGCCTGGGACGTCATCGCTAAGGGGCGCGGCGGACAGGCTGCTTACGAGCGAAACCGGCGCTTTCTCGAATTGGAGGCCGGTTTCTACACACCGCTCTATGACGCCGCCCGGACCCTCGTGCGCATGGCCGAGGAGAGCCAGAAGCCTAATAGCGAACGTTTACCCGAATACACCGATGCCCGTCGAGCTTCGCTCGAGCTGGCTTTGTTTTCGCCTTCTCCGGTCTACGACGACTTCGAGAAGTTGAAGCTCGCGAGTTCGCTGGCCCTGCTGCAAAAAGAGTACGGACCGAATGATCCGATAACCCAGAGAGTCCTCAAGGGCAAGACGCCTGAGGCGCGCGCAGCGGAGTTGATTGACGGCACAAAACTCAAAGATGTCGAGTATCGCAAACAGCTTGCCGCTGGTGGACTCAAGGCCATTCAGGAGTCGGACGATCCGATGATCCAACTGGCGCTCAGTGTAGATCAGGAAGCACGGGCTGTCCGCAAGCGTTATGAAGAAGAGGTGGTGGCCGTCGAACGTGCAAGCTATGCAAAGATAGCCAGGGCCTTGTTTGAGAAAGAGGGCACGAAGCTCTACCCGGATGCGACGTTCACCCTTCGCCTTTCGTATGGCGCGGTGAAGGGATACCGTGAGAACGGCAAGTGGGTACCCCCATTCACGACTCTGGGCGGTCTGTACAATCGATCGGCAAAGTTTAACCATAAGTTTCCCTACAATCTTCCGCCAAGATGGATTGAAAAGCAGAAGACGATCAATCCCTTGACGCCTTTTAACTTTGTGTCTACCAACGACATCATCGGCGGCAACAGCGGCTCGCCCACCATCAATCAGAACCGCGAGCTCGTGGGTTTGATTTTCGACGGCAACATCCAATCGCTGGTTGGGAATTTTGACTACGACGAGTCAGTAAACCGGGCAATTTCGGTAGACGTGCGGGCTATGCTGGAGGTTTTGCGCAAGGTCTTTAATGCAACGGAAGTTGCGGACGAACTAACAAGAGACTGATCAAAAGCAAATCCAATGTCCAACAGCAGTTCATCCTGCTGTTGGACATTGCTCCTTAAAGCCGGACGTGCCAGTCTGGTTCCCTCGGAAGAACGCTCTTTCCAACTAGCCAGCGCGGAGCTTCGCGAAAAAAACGCGGCGTCCCCTAGAACAAAGCTCACAACCGGCTTATTCTTGGTCGCGTACGTCCAAACAGAAGGCAGGTCATCACAGTTGTCAATCAATCCCCCGGCACCCACCTCGCCTAATCAACAACCAAGCAACGAGCACGATCCAGCCGATCGCTTCTCTCATGATCCTAAAACAGTTGCGTCCGGTGATCCCGCGGTCCGTAGAGTCATCGCGGAAGAGCTGCTCGCCGCAATTTCCAACGAAGATAAAGAGATACAGCAGCGGGCCAGACAGCTCTTTATTGAACACGGCTATTTCGACGAGGCAGTGCGCCACCTTCGAGAAGCGGAGAGCGCGAGCCAACGCATCGCTGCCGCACAGACTTTGGGAGAGTTTGGCAGCGACCTCGCCAGGGCACCTTTGAATGCAGCTCTTTTCGATAATGACCCGGAAGTTCGGACCGCTGCGCAAGCGGCGTTAGAGCGCATCACCCTGCACTCAAGGACAACAGAGTTGACTCCGCCGCCCGTATCTGAGCCAGTCGAAGAATCGAGATCGACACCGGCCAATCAGCCTGAGATCGGCGTTAAGCTGTTAGAAGCTGAGTCACGCCGTCCTGCAGGTTCCGAACAGAGTGTCTCGACGGTTGCAGGCAAAAGCGATGATGTCACCGATGTCGGGGAGCTGCTTCGCAACGAGGATACCTTTCGCAAGACGCTTTACGCCCTGGACAGTCAACTGCTCGAGCTTGCAAGTGCGCTGGAAAGTTCGGAAGGGGATGTTCGAGCAGCGACTGAGCGCGCGCTAAAACTCAGGGCCGAGACGAGCGATTTGCGCCAACAGGAGGACAAGCTCCGTCGCGAAGCCGAGGCCGCGACCAACCAATACGAAGCTGAAGTGGCAAAGAAAGCGGAAGCGGAGGCAGATAGCAAGCGGTTCGCCGAAGAACTTCTCCATGTGCGAAACGAGGTCGATAGTGTAACGCAAGCCCTCTTGCACGTTGCTCGGGAAAGAGCTGAAGTCTCTGCGGCTCGTCGTGCTCGGGCCGAAGAGGCGCGTAGGACAGCGGATGAACTTTACAATGTTGAGTTGCACCGCCTGAGAAATGAAGAAGCGGCGTTGCGAACGGCGGCGGAGAAGGCAGCTTTGCGGCGGACAGAGGTACAACAGGCACGCCGCGCGATTCAGGAGCAAACACAGCGTCTGTTGGTGGAACAATCTGGTCTTGGCGTACCCGAAGCGGCGCAGCTCGCACAGGCTGAGCGAATTCATCACGAGGCAGAAGAGCGTCACAGATTGGAACAGGAGGAGTTGCGGCTCCAGGTAGAAAAGTTAAATGAAGTCACCCGGCAGGTCGCTGCTCGCCGGGAAAGCATAGAATTCACAGCGCGTACTGTGGAGGCAGAGAATCAACGACTGGCGGCGGCTCAGGCCTGGCTGGATAACGCTGAGGAAACCCGCCGCCAGGCTGAAAGAGAGCGTTTGGAGTTAGGGGCGCAAATACTTAAAAGCATCGAAGAAGAACACCAGAGGACATCAGATGCTCAGGAGCTTGCGAACCAACATGAGTTGGAGGCGCACGAACACGAGAGCGTTGAGCAGCAATTACTCCGGGAGATAGAGCGACTGGTCGCGGCAGAAACTGACGCACGCCGAAGAATCGAGCAAGCTGAACAAAGCCGTCGTGCCGCCGTAGAAGCCTGCCGCCAACTTGAGGAGAAGGCTATTAAAGTTGAGGCCGAGGCGCACCGGAGCAAACTGGAGGAAGAGCAGGCGTTGGCTAGACTCGAGACGGCGCGACGCGATGCTGCCACGGAATTTCAGACTCGAGCGGAACAGCAAAAACGGGTCAGGGAAGAGATCGAAGAGCTGCGAAGGCTGGAAGTGGAGGAGCGGCGCCGCCTGGAGGAAGAATCGTTGCGCCGCTCAGAGGCGGAAACGCGGCTACAGCAGGAGCGGGAACGAGTCAGCGCGGAGGAAGCAGCCCGGCTGCGAGTGGAAGCCGAGCAAAGCCAATTGCTCGAAGAGTACCAGTCTGCTTTAACTCAGCAGGGCGAATTGAGCGATGACCCGAATGAAAACTTGCGGCGGCTTGAGGTTCGGGCAAACGACCAGCCGCCGGCGACAGTAGATCTTGCTGAAGCTTCCGTTCCACGGCCGCTCGCTGGAAACACATTCTACGGTGAAGAATCAGAGTCCAAAATTCGCGTGGATGTTCTCGCTGCACTCCAGGGTGAAGATGCTTCCCAGCGTGCCTCGGCGCTGGCGGCATTGACCGGCCTGGGTCTCAAAGCGGCGCTGCCGATGATTGTTGAGGCGTTCGATGACGCTTCACTCGAGGTTCGCAAGGCTGCGGCCTTAGCTTTGCACAGCCTGGAGCCCGATGGTCCAGCCGAATCCTTTACCACGGCGTTTGAAGAGGGATCGCCCGAGCGAAGACGAAATATTGGTCTGGCGATCGTCGAGTCCGGTTTGGCCGCGGAGTCGATTAACCATCTGGGTCGGGACAATCCTGCCGATACCTATAACGCTTTATCTTTGCTGTTGCTGATGGCCCGAGCGGGTGAGGTGCAGCCTTTGGTGCAGGCAATCGAGGAACATGATGACCTGGAGGTTCGCCGGGCCGCGGTCAGGCTGCTCACGATGAGTGGACGATCAGAGCTCGCCGATGCCGCCGTCAAGCGAAGACTCTCCCGGAATAAAATTTAGGGAACTCTCTTAAAAGGTTAAAAAGATACGATCGTCTGTACAGTACCGAGAGGTTCCCTAAATTCCATTTTCTACTTTCCCAAAACTTCCTTCATCGCAAACGGCCAAATCGTTCAGTGCCTTTTCGCCGTCGCCGCTGAAACTGGAACCGTGCATCAGGGCAATCGTCTTCGGTTTAAGGGCCGCCAGCCTCTGCAAGGTAGCTTCAGTTTGCGCTGTAAATGGATAGGCATTCGCAAATGGTCCCTGCTGGTCCGTAACCAGATTGGCCTTGAAGCGGCCGACCGCATCGGAAGTTGTCAATGGTTCGTTCTCACCCCAATGAAAGAAGAGGTCGGAACAAAACAGCGTCCTGCTGTTTTCCTCGAATAAGAGGCTTGCCTCCCAGCAATGAGGTACATGTGGAGTGGCCAGCAAGCGGAAGCGGTAATTGCCGGTGGTGAACACCTCATTGTCCGCCATTGCCCGCGCCGGACGATTCGCAAAAATCATTTACACTGACGTTTGCGCCCACAAAACTGCAAACGGCAGTCGCCTGCGGCGCTGTGTCGAGCCACTCGTTTAGCGCGCCACACTCATCGGCTTCGAAATGGCTAAAACCAATCCACCGCAACTTGGAAGGATCGATAACTCGCGCCACTGCATCCCGCACTTGCGGAAAAATTTGCCGCATGCCGGTGTGGAACAACAATGGTTCGTCATCCCTGATCAGGAACTGGTTGAATTGGATATTCATCTCCGGCATGTACAGCGAAAGTCGAAACACGTCGGGTGCAATTTCATCAACTCTCATTCAGATTCTCTTATAAGAAATAATTTAGAATTTGAGATTTGAGATTTGGGATTCGAGATTTGAGATTTGAGATTTGGAACTTAGGGTAACAATATATTTACTCACACACCCTTATGAAAACATCGTTACCCTAAGTTCCAAATCTCAAATTCCAAATTCCAAATTCTAAATTCTAAATTCTAAATTCTTCATCACCTCAACCACGCTGGCGGAATTCATGAAGGTTGTCCGCAAGGCTTCATCACGCGTATTGGCCGCGATTGAATTGACAATCTCCGCCGCCTGAACAGACGCCGCGCGAGCTGCTGGTTCATCCCCGCTCAATTTTTTCAAAGCACCGAGGTCAGCGTATGTCTTCCATTTCACCAGGGGCGCCGGATGCTGTTCAAGTTCCGCCAGCGCCGCGTGCAACTCCTTTTCCGCGGTCAGATAGTCGCCGTCATCTTTCGCCGCCTGGGCAAGAAATCGGTGAGCCACCGCGATGTACTTGTGTGCTTCGTACTCACTCGCCGTCTCGAGCAAACGCTGCGAAAACTCCCGCCCTTTTTCCCTATCCCCCTGAAGTAACCAGTGATGCGCCATGGCCGCCTGCAACCTTATGTTGTAGCGCCAGCGAAACCAGGCATCGCGGGCGAAAATGTCATGCACTTCATGGAAGGCGGAAGTTGTTTGTTCCGCATCACCGGAGTGCGCGTAGTCAATGCTTAGGTTTATTAGTGAGTTTGCTTCCGCTTCCAGTACATGATGTCGGCGCGCGATCTCTACACCCTGCTGATCGTGCTCGAAAGCGCCTTCAAAGTCTCCTAACTCGCGATGAACCCAGCCGATGCAGTTGGGCATTCGCGGATACCAGAACAGATCTCCATTCCCGCGAGCTTTCTTAATCGCTTCGTTCAGAGTTGCGATGGAGGCAGACATCCGGCCCAGGTTACCTTCCGAAAGGCCCCGGAAAAAGAGAGAGGTCAATAATAAAAATCCGTCGCGCAGTTCGATAGCGAGTTGCAGAGCCTCGCTCTCCAACTCGATCGTGCGTTCATATTCAGTTTGGAAAAAGCAGAGGCAGCCGCGCCAGGTCAGCCCGGTTGCCAGGGCAGGCTTGAAGTCGAGTGCTCTGGCAGTCGCAATGAGGTCGTCCAGAATCGGTTTTGCTGTTGCCAGCTCGCCGTAACAAAGATGCTTGAGCGCGATTAGCGAGGTTGTACCCAGGCGCAGCGTTTCGCTCCCTGCCCGTTCGGCGACTTCAAGGGCTTCAGCCGCACGCGCTGCCGTTTCCTCCAGCCGGTGTGAAAAGAAAAGAGTATTGGTGAGGGCATTCAAGGCGGCTGACTGTTGCTCAAGCAATTCCAGCTGGCGCGCCTTCTCCAGCATGACCGTGAAATCGTCCACTGCCTGGGGAAAGCGGCTCAACATGTGATTGGCCGATCCTCGTTTTTCATGGAGCGTCAAAAGCGTTTGGGTTTGCTCGTCGGGCGAGATCTTTGAGACCAGATTCAGAGCATTTGTGTAATGACTGGCTGCCTCGGCAAAAGCGAATAGTTTGGTGGCGTTGTCTCCGGCATGAATCAGGTATTCAACCGCTTTCCCGAAATCGCGCCCGCGCTCAAAGTGCAACGCCAGTTGAGCCGCGATCTGTGGCGCGCGTTTGCCGTAGTGCTCGAGCAATCGCTCACCGGCCTGCCGGTGAAGCAGAATGCGCCGCTTGTTTACCAGATCGCCATAAAGGAAGTTCTGATACAAAGCATGGGCGAACCGGTAGCGCGTAGTTAAGGCGCCGTCAGGCAACTCTTCTTCCCCAAGCGTTTCGATTAGTCGATGCGTCTTTTCCAGATGGGCCAGTCGCTCCTCGAGGTCTACCTCATCAATGCCCAGCAGACTTGCCACTACCGTGGAAAAGAATTCCGTTCCCTCGATGCTTCCATACTGGAGGGCCCGTCGCTCTTCCTCTTGCAGGGCATCAATCTTCTTGGCGATCAGGCTGCGGACACTCTCCGGAGCTTCGAGGTGCAGCTCTGAGAGAGGCCGAACTAAGGACCACCTGCCGTCCACCCTGGCGATGTCCCCCTGCTCGCCCAGGTACTGGAGCAAATTAGTGGCAAACAGCGCGTGCCCTTCAGTCTTTTCATGAATCAGAGAGCCCAGTTCGGGAGGGAAATCATTCGGGGCAAAAGTCGCGTTGAGGTATTCGGCTATGTGTTGGCGGCTCAACAACCCCAGCGCCATCTCTTCACAAAGTTTGTGAGATTGCATTTCCGCCTTGTAGCTTTTCAGCGGATGGTTGGTGCGTTCGACATCCTCCGGCCGAAACGTTCCGGCAATCAGCAAACGCTGATTACTGATTCGCTGACAGAGGTGGCGCAACAGATCGATGCTCGATGGGTCTGCCCAGTGCAGATCTTCCAACAGCAGCACGATCGGTGAGCCGGAAGCGAGGTTCTCCAGTGCGTCACCCATCTCGCGCATCATTCGCTCTTTGGTGGCGCCGATGGTTTCCTGTTGTAACTTCTCGAGCGATCCGCTGGTGGCAAACGCCGTGGGCAACTCCATACACCAGGTGGGCGCGAAGGTTCGCATTATCACCGCCACCCGCTCGCGACGCGCCCCTCCCAACAAGGATCCCATCGCATCAAGGAAGGGAAGATAGGCTTCGCCGGTTCCATACTGCTCGACACAGCGGCCCCGGGACATTAATAGACCTGGATACTGTTTGCGCGAGCGACGGAGGAACTCATCCGCCAGCGAGGTCTTGCCAATCCCTGGACCACCCGTAATGAAAACCAGCCGGCCGGTACCCTCTATGGCCTGCCGGAGAAAGGTATCAAGTTTGTCGATCTCTGGTTGACGGCCAACAAAAAGGGGTTGCGTAGTTTCGGTCAGGTCCGCGTCATGAACAATCGGCAAACCTGACCAACTGCCGGTCATCACCGCCCGCACGCTCCGCAGCGCGTGACCCAGCTCCTCAGCTGATTGGTAGCGACGCTCTCGTTCTTTGGCGAGCGCCCGTTCAATCATCAGATCAAACTCTCGTGGTAACTCCGGGCGGATGCGGCTGGGCGGTACCGGTTCGACTGCGGCAATCGCGTGCATGATCGCAAGCATGCTCGGTCCAGTGAATGGCAGCGTCCTCGTGGCTGCTTCATACAGCACGGAGCCAAGCGAAAAGATGTCAGACCTTGTGTCCAGGTTTTGTCCCCGGGTCTGCTCCGGAGACATGTAAGCGGCAGTGCCTAGAACTGTGCCGGCGTCGGTTAAATTAGCCAGGGTTGGCGCTTCATAATCGGGTTCGTTTGAAAGCGTTCTTATGAGTTTGGCCAAACCAAAGTCGGCAACCTTGGCGTAGCCTTTGGGGGTAACGAGGATGTTAGCCGGCTTGACGTCGCGATGAATCAAGCTGATGGAATGAGCTGCTTCAAGGGCATCCGCAACTTGAATGCCGATATCCAGCAGCATTGTCAACGGCAGCGCTCCGTGATGTTCAATCCGAGACTTCAGAGTTTCGCCTTCGACAAACTCCATTACAATGAAGTCGGTGCCTTCTGCCTGTTCAATCGCGTGGATGGTAACAATGTTTGGATGGTTCAGCGACGATGCTGATTGGGCTTCCTGCAGAAAGCGACGGCGGGCAATAAGGTCCTCGGTGGCGGAGGGTGGGAGGAGTTTGATGGCTACATGGCGACCGAGTTTTGTGTCCTCGGCTCGATAAACTTCGCCCATCCCACCCTGACCCACTTTTGCAATAATGCGATAGTGGAGAAGTCTACGCTCGGGCTCTTGGGAACTCATAATGTTGAAAATGACAGAACAGGATCCAGGTCCAAAAAGTTCGAAGTGGTATCGTTTACTATCTCCAACGCCAGCTCAAGCCATACACATTAGCCAGCTCGTCAAGATCCACGCGTACTTTAGACCATTCATTTAGCACGTTCCTTTTCAGGCGATTTCGCCGCAGGAACTCGTCTATAAGCGCGGCACGTTCGAGCACCGACTGAACATCGCCGCCGGTCGATTTATGTTCCTCGAAATGGTCCCGCAAACGTTTCGTTTCGGCGTAGAAATCTTTAACGAAGGCGTTAATGTTATCTTCCTGCCGAGTACCGTCAAAACGGCTCTTATCCAGGGCTGAATCGAGGCTCGACCGAAATCTATCGGATTGCTGCTCGATTCGTTTGAGGATGCGATCGACGTCTCGATCACTCACCCGGTAAGGCACGTTGGAAACTACTGTGCCGGCAGCCGGATAGTCCCTCGCTTCGCCGTAGCCGCTCCACTGCCAGCCGACATTGTAGGCTTGGGCCAATTCGTCAAGGTAAGTTCGAAGTGAGCTCCACTCGTCCTGGGCGCGAGAGCTTAGCGGGTAGCGCCTCATGAACCCATCAATTCGAGCGGCTCGCTGGAGTACCGATTCTACATCCGGCGCCGTTGATTTGTGAGCATCAAAACGATTACGCAGGCGCTTTGTCTCCTCATAAAAGGCTTTGACAAAAGCGTTGATGTCATCTTCACGTGAGCTGCCGTTGAAGCGACTTTTGTCCAGCGCCGAATCCAAACTCGAGCGAAACTTATCCGACTGGTTCTCGATACGTTTGATGATTTTTTCAACGTCCTTGTCGCTGAGTCGATATGGTTGGCCGATGACCTGAGCAGCGACTGGAATCATAGCCCCGGCGAATACAATGGAAATTAATAGAAGCATCTGAGCGAACGAAAACGCTTTATCCAGGCTGGAGTTTACATTCAGCGAAGTGCGATGTGACAAGCTGGCGAACCTGGTAACTAACATTGCTCCCTCTCCTTCTTGACCTTCGTGGGTTGGTCATATTATCGCGATTAGCGCACCAGGGGACAGTTTAGACAGGGGGAACCATTATAACTCATGTATCATCTGAGAAAATCTGCAGAAACACTTCGAATACTACTATTGCTTCAATGTACGGCGAAGATGCGCGTAAACCTAAGCCTTAAAATCCTGCAATGCGGGTAATCCGATAAATCCAAAATGACGATCAACGTTATCGACATCCTGCTGCTCGCACTGGTGTTGCTGAGTGTACTAAACGGGTTTCGGCGCGGTTTCATCCTGGGCCTCCTGGATCTGCTCGGCTGGGCTTTGAGTTTGCTGGCAGGTCTGCGTTTTTACCGGCCGGTGGCGCGGTGGCTGGGAGCTCATATCGACTGGTGGTCCAAAGTCTGGGACCCGCCGGTTGCCTTCATCTTTTGTGCCGTCATCGCGGGTGTATTTGTTCACCTCCTGGGCAACGCCATTCTCAGGAGGTTGCCCAAAGATGTTCATGAACGATCCTTTAACCGGATACTAGGGATTATTCCGGGCCTCGTCAGCGGATTGATCTCCGCGGGGATTATTTCCGCGTTGCTATTGGCAATACCGCTTAACGAAGGCTTAAGCCAGCGCACTCGTGACAGCACATTAGTAAATCGCCTTGCGGTCTATACCGAGCGTCTGGAAACGGCGCTGGTGCCGATCTTTCGTGACGCTATTGGGCAGACCCTCAACCTGCTGACGATTCGTCCTGAATCAAACGAGCGCGTCTCTCTACCTTATACGGTAACGGCCACTCGCCCCAGGCCCGACCTGGAAGCATCGATGTTGCAACTCATAAACAGGGAACGTGCAGCGGCGGGGCTTAAACCGCTGGCGCTGGATCCGGAGTTGACCGAGGTCGGGCGGCGGCACTCAGCGGATATGTTCGCGCGGGGCTACTTCGCGCACGTCACACCCGAGGGCCGGGACCCATTCGATCGCATGCGCGCCGCCAACGTTCATTTCGTTACGGCTGGAGAAAACCTCGCCCTTGCGCCGACTCTGTCCATAGCCCACACGGGCTTGATGAATTCACCTGGTCACCGGGCAAACATCCTGAACCCGGATTTCGGCAGGGTTGGAATCGGTATCATGGATGGCGGCATGCGCGGATTGATGATCTCGCAAGAGTTTCGCAACTGATGCTTTTCGATATGCACCAGTGTGCACAGATTGGCACGGAGGCGTACGATATCGTGTGGCGAAAAGAGAGTTTAAGAATGATGACGACGGCTCTATGATTGCCATCACGATGCAATTTTCTAGCGATTCGATGATCTACCTCAATTCTATCGTTACTGCCGTTCCCTCACGTTCCAATTCACAAACAACGTTTAATTAATCAAGGGCTTGGGCATATATGTTGCCCAAAGTCATTGGGCAATCTGTCTAGGACTCGAAAAGAGTTCGTTCGCCGCGTGATTGGCGAACCCTGGGTTTTTAAGGCGCTGAATGCTTCCCGGGAAATTTTAGTGAAAGTAAAGGTAGTGCTATGAACAACATCAAGATCTGGCCGCATTTAACTCTCGTCGCTGTGTTGTGCGCACTGGTGGCGGGCATTAGTGTCGCGTTATGGATGCACCACGAGCAGACGGTCTCGGCTGAGGCTTTACCGAACGCGGCTCGTATTGAGCGCGTGGATGGTGAAGTGGCGCTCAGTAACGGTCTCGTTAACGGAGACGCAGAGAATTCGCAATGGATAGAAGCGACACCTAATCAGCCATTCTCGGTTGGTGATCGCATCTACACCCGTCAGAATTCGCGGGCCGGACTGGCGTTTACAGGACGGAATTTCGCCCGTCTTAATCCGAACACGTCGCTTGACGTTTTATCTTTGGCTGACCGAAGGACGCAGCTCGCACTACGAGATGGTTCGGCGATGTTTGATCTTGGATATCTGGCGCCGGGTGAGCTTTTTGAGGTGGCAACACCCTATGGTGCTGTCGATCTTAATCAGCCCGGCCTCTATAACATCGGCATAGACAACGGCAACGCTGTTGTCTCAGTGCTGAGTGGCTTGGCGCAAGTGGTGGGTCTCGGGGGCAGCGGGCAAATCAACAAGGGTGAAGTACTGACGCTGCTGGGTCAGACCGCCGCCAACATCGTTCTCTCACGCATCAATGGAGGCGATGCCGGATACCTGCTCAATGATTACTATGGTTATCAGTACCCACAGTATTACGATGGGCGTTACGGAGATTACAACGCTTACCTCGCCGATCCCTACTACTACGATCCCTATCGGCGTGATGTTAGTTATCAATATGCTTCCGGCTATATACCGGGCCTAAACGATCTTGACTATTACGGCGACTGGCAGAATGTGAGCGGTTATGGCTACGGTTGGCGGCCGCGGGTGGACAGCTATTGGGCGCCTTATCAAGAGGGTTACTGGATGACCGATTATCCATATGGACCAACCTGGGTTTCGAGTGAACCCTGGGGCTATGCGCCGTACCATTACGGTCGTTGGGTCAATGCGGGGAATCAGTGGTACTGGATTCCTGACAACAGCAGCAGTCCGAGATATGCTCCCGCTCTGGTTGCGTTTGTCCCGTTCGATCAGGCGAACGAAATTGGCTGGGTGCCTCTTGGGCCTGGCGATGCTTACGCTCCGCGTTATTACGATCAGAATTGGCAGCCGTACTACCTCTCTCGAACACAGAATGTCCAGCCACGGCTGGTCAACCTCGATGTGCCGGGAGCAGTCACGGTAGTGCCGGTAGACAATTTCATGCGAGGAGTCGATCGACGTGAATTGAGAAGGATCGATCGCGCACAACTGTCACAGGTGCGGCCGGTGCTTGATCCGCTTACTCTAACGCCTTTGCGCAACGCGGCGATCCATTCTGCCTGGGGTCGAGGAAAAATTGATCTGCCTCCGGGAATCAGGAAGAAGCTTGACGATACAACCGTCATCACGAGTGCAGCGCCAACTGCCCCGCGGTTCAGAAAAGATCTGGATCGGGCCTTTCGCGTGGAGTCCGTACCCGCACGGGCCAAGGATCAAAAGCTGAACTTTAGAGACGAACGGCGGGCAGCGGATCAAGGCAATCGTGGTGTTAGAAAGCAAGATCTCACTGGCGGGCAGGTCAACGGGTTTGCTCGAGAACGCAAACAGTTTGAGCAGCAGCAACAAAGAGACCTTCAGCAACAGCAAAGAAGCCAGGCTGAACAGCGCCAGCGTTCAGAACAACCACGAGGGGAACGTGTGGCTAAACCTGTTCGGATCCAGCCGCAGAGAGAATTTCAGGTTCCTCAGGCGCGCCGAGAGCAGAAAGCGCAGCGTCAGGAATGGCGACGTCCGGACGTGCCGCGTGTTCAGGAGCGACCGCAAGTAGTCAGACCAATGCGAGCGGAACGCCAGCAGAGAGCAGTTGAACGGCCGGCTGCGCCAGTGCAGGCGCCCCGTGAGCAGCAACAACCACGGCCAATGCGAGCGGAGCGGCAACAAAAAGCAGTTGAGCGCCAGGCCGCGCCTGTCCAAGTGCAGCGCCAGCAACCACAACAGAAGGTTGAGCGCCAACAGAGAGGCGGAGGCGAGGGTCACGGTGGAGGCAAGGGCAAAGGGAAGCCGTAGCGTCAGCGACGAAAATGCATGAAGAATAAGACTTCCTTTGAATGGGAGGGGCTCTTCGCTCGGTGTCAAGAGCCCCTCTCTTTTTTCGTCTCAAAAACATAATCATCAAAATCCTTGACTCCGCGCGTATAATCAATCCCAGCATCAGCCAAAATTCAGTGTTGCTTCTGCCATGTTCGCGGAACTGGTTCTTTGATCTATCTGGAGCAGCCACTTCTCGGGAACTTCCAGGGAATATTTTCCCGGGCGCGGTTGTCATTTCCGGTGAAGCTTTTCAGGTTTGCTGGAGTATTGGGTCGGGATTACCACAGCTCAACAGGAGGGTCTCCTTGATTTCATTTACTGTAAACAAGCGTCGAGTACAGGTCGATGTTGACGCAGATACCCCTTTGTTGTGGGTAATACGTGAAGACATTGGCTTGACTGGAACAAAGTACGGGTGTGGCATGGCCCAATGTGGCGCCTGCACGGTACATATCGACGGACAGGCAGTTCGCTCGTGTGTGGCCCCGGTGTCGCGCGCAGCCGACAAGGAAGTTACTACCATCGAAGGCCTTTCGCCGGACTTGAGTCATCCATTGCAGCGCGCCTGGTTGGAGATTGATGTGCCCCAGTGCGGCTATTGCCAGTCGGGCCAGATCATGAGCGCGGCTGTACTTCTCAAGGAAAACCCAAATCCCAGCGATGAGGACATTGATCAAGCCTTGAGCGGAAACATCTGCCGTTGTGGCACCTACCCGAGAATCAGACAGGCGATCCATCGCGCCGCGGAGATGGCCAGGAAATGAACATTCTTTTTGAATAAGCTCAGCTCGTCATTGCGAATCAACGTGCAGCCAACATAGGAAGGTTGACGATGAATAGTTTTGGATCTCGACATTCCAACGGAACTGAAAGAGAGAATTCTTCGGAGGCGATGCCTCGTCGCGAGTTCCTGCGATTTACGGTCTCAATGAGTGGTGGATTACTCATTGGCTTCTACTTGCCGGGGGTTGGCAAAGAAGCCCGGGGAAAGCAGGCAGGGCTCGCCGGCTTGGCCACAGCTGAAGAGAGCGCGCAAGTCGCAACCGGCGTTGCTGTGAACGCCTTTGTCCGTATCGGCACTGACGATCTAGTGACCGTAATTGTTAACCATTCAGAGATGGGCCAAGGGCCATACACCTCGCTGCCTCAGTTGCTGGCAGACGAGCTCGATGCTGATTGGACCAAAGTAAGAGCTGAATCGGCGCCGGTCGATCCCGTCTATAACCATCCGGCTTTCGGGATGCAAATGACCGGAGGCAGCAGCAGCACCTGGTCGGGATTTGATCAGTTTCGCAAGGCTGGGGCCGCCGCGCGCGCAATGTTGATAGCGGCGGCGGCGCAGGAGTGGAACGTTGAACCAACGAGTTTGCGTACGGAAAATGGAGCGGTTTTTCACGATGGTTCAAAGCGGCGACTGTCCTATGGGCAGTTGGCAGAGAAAGCCGCCAAATTAACTCCGCCTCAACAGGTTACTTTAAAAGACCCAAAGAATTTCAAATTCATCGGCAAACCCATCAGGCGCCTCGACACTGCCGAAAAAACCAACGGCAAGGGCATCTTCGGAATTGATGTCGCACTTCCGGGAATGTTGACGGTACTGGTCGCTCGTTCTCCCGTGTTTGGTGGCAAAGTGAAGAGTTTCAATGGCGATAAAGCGAAAGCGACGAAAGGCGTTCGAAAAATAGTGGAGATTCCTTCAGGCGTGGCTGTAGTTGCCGAGGGATTCTGGGCCGCCAAGCGGGGGCGTGATGCTTTGCAAATCGAATGGGATGAAGGTTCGATGGCTGACTTCAGCACTATGACGCAACGCCAGCAGTACGCCCAGTTGGCGAAGCAGCCGGGATTGGTTGCGCGCAAAGACGGGGATGCCGAGAAGGCAATGGCCACAGCTGCGAAAAAGCTCGAAGCAGTCTACGAAGTTCCCTATCTGTCGCACGCCATGATGGAACCTCTGAATTGTGTGGTGGACTTGCGCGCAGATCGCTGCGAGATCTGGACTGGAACACAATTTCAGACAGTGGACCGGATGGCTGCGGCGCAAGCGGCAGGACTGAAGCCTGAGCAGGTGCAGATTCACACTACTTTGCTGGGAGGTGGTTTCGGTCGACGAGCGAACCCGGCTTCGGATTTTGTGATTGAGGCTGTGTTTGCGGCTAAGGCGGCGGGCGCTCCGGTCAAGGTGATTTGGACCCGCGAAGATGACATGCATGGCGGCTATTACCGTCCAATGTACTACCACACCGTCGCAGGTGGGCTAGACAACCTGGGAAATCCCGTTGCCTGGTCACATCATATCGTAGGCCAGTCGATAGTTGCAGGAACGCCATTCGAATCGGTCATGGTCAAAGATGGAATCGATCCTACTTCTGTTGAGGGCGTCGCCGATATGGTCTACGCCATCCCAAATCTCAGCGTGCAGTATCATCAAACAAAAGTAGGTGTGCCTGTTTTATGGTTTCGCTCCGTGGGACACTCTCACACGGCTTTTGTTAAAGAGAGTTTCCTTGATGAGCTGGCCTTTCTCGGTGGCAAAGATCCATTCGAATTGCGCCGAAGTCTGCTGGCGAAATCTCCCCGGAACCTTGGAGTGCTGGAACTGGCGGCAACCAAAGCCGGTTGGGGCAAGCCCCTCCCCAAAGGAAGAGGGCGCGGCATTGCGGTCAACGCCTCGTTTGAAAGCTTTAGCGCTCATGTAGCCGAGGTCTCAGTTGATGAAAAAGGCAAAGTCCGCGTACACCGGGTTGTTTGTGCAATTGACTGTGGTCGCTACGTCAATCCGAGCATTATTGAGGCGCAGGGCCACGGCGGAGTGATTTTTGGATTGAGTGCAGCCTTATACGGTGAGCTTACCTTTGAAAAAGGACGCATTCAACAGAGGAACTTTCACGACTATCAAATGTTGCGAATCAACGAGTCGCCCGAAATCGAAGTGCACATTGTGACAAACGACGAAAAGCCAGGCGGTATCGGGGAACCAGGAGTGCCGTGTATCGCGCCGGCGGTAGCGAACGCGATCTTTGCGGCAACCGGCAAGCGCATCCGCAAGCTGCCAATCAGGATGAGTGAGGCTGTCTAATCATGAATCATCGTGGACCATTACCCCTGCAGGTAATCGTGTTGTTAATGCTCGCTACGAGTTTTTACTGCATCAGTCAAAGGACGGTGGCGAGCAACAATCTCACGCAGCGAAATGACGCTGCGGCCGCCGCCGCCTTCGAAGCCATTATTCCGGTGCTACATCATCCGCGTTGCATGAACTGTCACTCTACGGGAGATTTTCCACGGCAGGGCGACGACAGTCATCCACATGCGATGAATGTCAGGCGCGGCGTGTCGGGTCAGGGAGTCACCGCGCAAAAATGCAGTACATGTCATCAGGAGCACAATTTGGCCGGAGCTAACCTGCCCCCGGGAGCGCCTGATTGGCACCTGCCTACGCGTGACACTCCCATGATTTGGGAAGGCCTCTCGAATCGGCAACTGTGCGAGCTCTTCAAAGATCGTCGCCAGAACGGAAATCGAAGTGTGAACGAAATCATCGAACACATGGCCACGCCGCTGGTACAGTGGGGCTGGAATCCGGGTGAAGGTCGAACGCCTATTTCTTCAATGAGTCACGCCAATTTCATGGCGAAGGTCAACGAATGGGTGACCAGCGGAGCGGCTTGCCCTTCTCGCTAGTCTTTTTAGTCTGCTTCCTAAAGTGTTCGATCGATAGAAAAGGAACGCACGGCAGCATCGAGCTCACCTTGAAGTCTTACGCGGTCCGTTACGATTGCCTTCCGGGTTTTTTCAATTTGCTCCATTCGAGTCTCTTGCTCATTCGCTTTGGCCACATAGCGGGCGATGAGTTGCTTTGCCTCAGCAGTGGAAGTTAGGGCGGTAATGTTTTCGCGAAGTCGTTGTTGATCCTGCGTGATCTCGGCCGCCTCTTTGTTGAGTTGCTGCAAATTCGCCTCTACGGCCGCCAGCTTATCCTTCAGGTCGATTATCGTCTGCAATGCAGCGCGAGTCGCCTCGTCCACATACCTGCGCGCAATGAAAAACTCCAGTTGCGGTCGCGTGAAACTTGCGAGTTGATACGAGTCCCAGTGTTCGCTGCGCTCGGTAACTGGAAACTGAATCGTTTCGTGAGGGCGAAGCACAACCCGGAAACGATAATGGCTGGCGGTTTGGGTTTCAGGTTTGGTTGAATTCTCTGCGAGCTTCCAATCGCTATCTTCATCGATCGGGTGCTCGAGATAGACCGTTCGGATGTTCTCAGTCTGATTCACGAGTGTATAGATCTTCTTGCGGGTGTCGTAATAGTGCGCCTCGATGACACCATTAACCGTTCGCAAAAGGAACGTTGGTTCACGACCCTCGACGTCATGCACGTTTATCAACGTGCCAAGGTCAAGCGCAAACGATATCAAGCGCTCTTCGGCGGGCTTTAAGCGCTCCATTAGGGCCTCGCCCGCGTAAGAGTCACCATCCACAACCGTAAGAGAGCCGTCTTCAAGTGTTAGGGCAGAAGTGTTTTTGAGCAGCAGGCCACTCATAGGCCGGTGATCCTGTGCTTGCTCATTAAATATTGAGACCCGCTCTCCCTGCATGCGGGTTTGCAGAATGGGAATCAACGCCGAGCGATCCCGCTGGACGGTGACGGGCTGATCGATCCGATACTCAAACAGATCGCCAACTTCGCTTCCGCGCGCTTCTGCTTTCACCCCGGACTCTTCCGCAGCGACTGTGTTAGCCAGGGATTTTCTGCGACCACCACCGGCACCGCCAATCCCGGGATTTATGAACATGAGTCCCGAGACGTTTCTTCCTTGCGTGGGCAAATCAACTATCGACTGCGACGTTTCGCTTGCGGTTATACTTACAGTTTCCGAAACGCCGCCGACTTCAAGGTTGAAACTCAAGTCTGAACGCCTGCCTCCTACCACATTAACGCCGTCAACCTCTGCGCTCTTGAAACCGCTCATTGATGCAACCAGCCGGTAGTTACCTACCGCAAGTCCTGGCGCTCGAAAATGACCTTCGCTATCTGTTGTTGTGGTGAATGTCTGGTTAGTTGCCATGTTCGTCAGGGCAATCGCGACGCCTGGGACTGCGGCGCCGGCCGGGTCTTTGACTGTGCCACTGATCGATCCGGGCATTCCGCTAGATTCCCCAGGCTCGTACGTTTGCGGGCTGAGATTCATGTTTTCTGAAAAAGGAATTACCGGTCGATACCGATATACCGGATTTTGAATCGGTTGAATGAAAGACACTGGAGTGCCGGATACCAGAGAAAGCTGAATGCCGGTCCAGTCTTCTTCGCTGACGTTGTCCACAATGGCCCAACCCTGGAAGAATGGTTGACCGCTGGCGTCGAGCACCACCCGATAAGTAGTTTTCCAAATCGGCGCGGCGATTGTGTAAGTGACAACCATCTCCCGCTCGCCCATGCCGTCTGAAGTAACGACAATTGTTTTTGCATCACGTCTTCTGGCGGAAGCTGCGGCGTGCGCAAACTCGGTCAAATCACGCCGCGTGCCTTCGTCGACAAGTTGAACGCTGCGGATATCAGCCAAATTCAATTCGTGGAGTTGCCCGTTATCCGAGGAAATGACCAATCTTCGAGTAACGACTGGAAGGTGGTCAGCATCGACGCGCGAATGGCCGGACTCAAGAGTAAGAATGGAACCGACTACAGTTCTCACGGCAGTAACCACGATGACGCGTGCACCCTGAAGTTGGCCCAGCACCCCGGCGAGGCCACCACCGTTATTAGCATCTGTGGTCGCGGAAATGGCGAAGGGTATTTCAGCCATGCGGGCCGATGCCGGCGCCGACGAGTTATAACTGACTGCGCCAATCCTTCCCTTCCCAAGATCAAGTACGACCATTGACTTGAGGACGTCGTCAACTTGCGACTGCTTGAAAGAGAGAGAGATTTCGGCATGGTCATTAACCATGCCGCGACGTTCTATATAAGCTACGCCGTTGCTGTAGAGCACCACCCTGCGAATTGGCAATGAAGCGAATCTGGGATTCGCGATCTCGGCTTGTGGAGTTCGTGAATTGAACTTAGTTGTTTGAGGTAGTTTTGCCCGCCGAGTTTGCTGCTGACCCTGGGCCGGGACGTTGAAGACACACAGGGAGAGCACAATCAAGAGCAACGCGGTTTTCATGGTATCGCCTCCTAAAGCGAATTAGTGAAGTTGTGGGGAGACGCTTAGGAGGGGAGACTGGAATCTGGGTTTTCGAGAGTGCTTTAAGAACGCAAGCTAACCTTGCAATGGTATTGATGCCGATTGTTCGAGGAGGGTTGACCGTGAGTAGGCCGGCCGCAGATAGAGGGTGCTACTGTTGCAGGACCAGGGGACAGCTCCCCTGGCAAACTGCCCGCATCCACTTGAGACGTCTCTGTAGTCTTCAGGCCAGCTTTCCTGCCAGCCGGGCGACCATCGACAACAACTGCCCGCCGCTAATCGGTTTGGGAATGTGCATTTGAAAACCAGCGGCGAGCGCGCGTTTCCGATCCTCATCTCTGGCATAAGCTGTAAAGGCGGCCGCGGGAATGTGGCCTCCTTTTTCGGCTGGGAGCGCGCGTACCTTGTTTATCAAACTGTAGCCGTCCTCTTCGGGCATGGCGATGTCGCTCATTAACACGTCCGGCTTCCATTGTTCCAACATTACCAGCGCTTCCCTTGCAGATTCGCAGGCCATCACTTCAGCTCCGGTCCGTGAGATTAGGCTGCTGATGATCTGTCGCGCGTCCTCCTCGTCGTCCACCACCAGGACTCGCAAACCCTTCAGAGAGGACGACAAGGTTGAAACCTCTTTGAGTTGCGGGAGAGTATCAGCGCTAGTTCGTACTGAGATTAAGGGGAAGATAACGGCGAACGTTGAACCCATTCCCACTCCGGGGCTGTTTGCCTGGACGGTTCCGCCATGAAGTTCGACGAGGTGCCGCACAATCGCCAACCCGAGACCGAGACCTCCAAAACCTCGGGTCGTGGAACTATCTGCCTGGCAGAAACGGTCGAACACGAGGGGTAGAAAGTCCGGATCAATGCCTCGACCCGTGTCGCTGACGCTGAGCTTCACATGTGAGCCAAGGTGCTCCAGCCGAACGGTGATGGAGCCACCCTCGGGAGTGAACTTCACCGCATTGGAAATCAGATTCCAAACAACCTGTTGTAATCGCGCCGCATCGCCTGAGATGGCGCCAATAACCGGCTCGTGGCTGTAGGTCATTTGAATAGCTTTCGCGTCCGCAGCTGGACGCATTACGGTTATGGCCGAGTCGACAACTGACGAAATGTCGACGGGACGAACATCGAGGTGAAGTTTTCCAGAAATTATTCGCGAAACATCAAGCAGATCGTCGATAAGTTGTGTTTGTACCTTGGCGTTTCTTTCGATGGCTTCCAGGCCCTGGGCCAGAACGTTCGTGTCAACGCCGGGCCCGCGCAACATACAAGCCCAGCCCAGCAATGATGTCAGCGGAGTGCGAAGCTCATGTGACAAGGTGGCCAGAAACTCGTCCTTAATTCGATTTGCAGCTTCAGCTTCCGCCCGCGCCGTCCGTTCGCGTTCCAACAATTGTCCGCGGGCTTCCTCGGAACGTTTGAGCTCGGCAATGAAGCCTGACAATTCTTCAACATGTCGTTGCGCGAGCTCGGCCTGCTTACCCGAGGTCTCGAGATTCTGCAGGTACATCTGATACGTGAAATAGATGATCAAAATTATCGGCACAGTGGCAACGACGGCGTAAAAGCCCAGTGTGTTGATCAGATGAGCAATGATGCCTGCCGCTGACGCGCCAGCGAAATATGTTATCGAAGTCCAGAGATAATATGTCTTCCACGTGTGCCAGATACTCCGATGGATTTTCGACGATTTTTCGATGGCGATGAGAGTGGTATTAGCCAGGTATTGCACGAGTGCCAACAAACACATTGCCCCGATGAAATTAGCCGAGTAGCCCGCATTAATCAGATCGGTCGGAGGACCAAAGAAGAATCGAACGGTGGTCGCGGTGATGAAAGTAGAAAGCGCGAGCACAGCTGAGTTCAACAGGATCGTGCGCGGCCTTTTGCTGACGATCCGTAACGTAGTGCAGGCGCCCTCCAACGCGGACATTACCACGGCTGCTGCACCACCGTAGAGCAGCATTGTCAAAAAAATAAAAGTGTCCCCAACTGTGATTCTTCCGCTCACGCGCGGGATTTTGACCGCGATTTGCGAGCTCAGGACGACCATTGCGGCCAGCAGGGTGAAACGGAAATCAAGTTGTTTAAATGGTAATTGGCTGATACAGAGGATTGTTATCAGCCAACCAACAACGACGATGGACCACATGTATAGAGGGGCAAAGGGCCGTCGAGCCATGATTCCTCCTTTACTGGCCGTTGAGGAGTGAAATAGTCGAGATTGGAAGGATCAACTTCCAACCCTAAGCAGCAGCAAATCCGACTCCGGCTGACACCACGTCTTAAACTGTTTTCGCGCCTGCGATCTTCAAGGTCAGTAGTCGATGCAATCGTTTCCGTCATCCACCGCAATGATCATTGAAGAACCATTATCCCCATTTACAGCCGCCGATTGAGCCTGGAGGATGAGATCGCCCGTGATGACGCCATCTCCCGTAATGACACCATCTCCGGTGATGACGCCGTCTCCCAAAAGGTCGCCATCCATCAGTGATGAGCCAACAAGAAGCGCGTTGACATCGAGAAAAATTAAACCGTCGCCGGTGATGACCCCATTGCTTGTGAGAATGTGGTCACCGGTAATAACTCCATCTGAGATCATTGTTAAATCACCGGTAATGACTCCGTCGCCGGTGATCACTCCCGCCCCGAGTAAAGTCCCCAGGCCGTAGATCGACTGATATTTCAAAATCAGATCTGAGCCGGTTGCGTATGTGTAATTAAGAAGTATTCCACGCGACCAGGTGAAGCTCTGGTCCGCTATCGTGGTTTCGGCCGTTGGCAGAACGTTCGTTGTAAGCAATGGTTCGCCTAAGCCCGTTGCGGCGGAGAGGTCTGTTCGTACCAGTCTGGCCAGGCGCACAGCCCCTTCGATATTTACCTGACCCGCGCCCTGCTCAAAAGTATTAAATCCCGCCAGCGGCTGTGCGCTGTACATGAGCAAAGCTTTGATCATGTTCGGAGTAAGTGAAGGATTCGCCTCTAACATTAAGGCCGCCGCTCCAGCTGCTACCGGGGTAGCCATGGAGGAGCCGCTTAAATACATCATTTTGCGGTTGTCGACGGGGCTCACTCCAGCGTTCAGCTCGGGGTGTTGGGTAGCCAGCAGATTATCCAGCGCTTGCGCATCAGCCAGTTTGTTACCTGGTGCTACGAGGTCGGGCTTAATCAAGTTGTCGTAATGTATTGTGCCTGCGTCGTCGGTCCAGTAGCTGCGCGTCGGTCCACGTGAGCTGTAGGAGGCGACCCCATCATCGCCTCGTGCATCCGTGCCGAAAGTATTCGCAGCACCAATTGTCAATGCAGAAGGTTCATTACCCGGCGAATGAATGTGGCCGTATATCTTATGCTGGCCATCAGACCCGTTATTGCCCGCAGCAGCAACTACCACGACACCCAAATCAACCAACCTGCGGACGGCCCGACAGACCGGATCGTAGCGATACGAATCTACGGCAGGCATGCCGAGACTCATATTTACCACCCGAATGTTGTAAAGAGTTCGGTTGGTTGCCACCCAATCGAGCGCCCGCAGTACCCATGCGGTAGTGCCGACGCCCTCAGAATTGAGTACTCGCAAATTAATGATGCTCGCATTCGGGGCAATCCCGATGTATTGAGCATTTGAAATCCGGCCATTGCCCGCGGCGATAGACGCAACGTGTGTCCCATGCCCGTACGGATCATCCGTTCGCTCTTCGCCGGTGAAGTCTTCGCTGGCGACGACACGAAGGCCGTTCGACCTATCCAGGAACGCTTTATGGGTTGCATCAATACCGGAATCCAGCACAGCAATGCCAATTCCAGTACCATCAAGACCAGTGGTGTTTGTGCCGTTTGCAACTCTTACGCTGTCGGCGCCAGTCGTAAGCGAAAGATGGCCAAGGCTTCTCACTTCGCGATTAAGTGAAACGTACGCAACGTCACTTCGCGAGGCAATATTTGCCGCGGCGTTTGCTGACATTGTGACGACGCGGAAACGCAAATTCTGAAACTGTCTGACGTTGTTGCCGCCGGCGTTGTGAACAGTCGACTCCAGCGTATCGTCCCAGGCGGCTGCCGGTTGAATAATAACGCGTACCAGATCGGCTCCGTGGCCGCTATTTACTTTCGCGCGCAGATCTGAGGAGGCTTTTCGACGCGATTGGTTCTGTTCGGATTCCGCGCCTACCTTGGTAGCATTCGGAGCAAACGTTGGATAAAGAAATAGAAATAGCGAGGCAGTACAAACGATCAGGAGGAAAACACGTTTCATTTGGTACTCCGGGAAACTGTGGGGGCAGCTTCATGATTACCATGCTTGGTTATTCAGTAAGGACAACTCTTGAAATTCTTGGGCAAGCTTCTCTAGGCTCTACTGTCGGGGGCCGCCATTCTATCAAAACCGTAAAAACAGTTGCAACATCGAAGCGTGTAATACCTAAAAGAATATTCCAGCCCCTGGGGGAGAGTCGCGTAAATCCTGTCATGCTTTTATCTGGAATATGCCAAAAACCCCTTTATAAACGAAAAAAACCGCCGTCGGGGTAGTTTTCGATTAACCGGGGGAAGCGCTTGCGGGACTGAGATAATTTTCAGTTGAAGTGAGGCTTTACAACCCAGAATGAAGCCCGTAAATGGTGGCTTAGGCCACCAGCGCCCGCGGTGGAGCGTAAGTGTCACGAATTATCTGTTCGGCCTGGTGCACACCCATCGGCTTAGAAAAGAAGTAACCCTGACCGCTATGACAGAACAACTGCCTCAACAAGGCCATCTGCTCCTGGGTCTCGACACCCTCGGCTACGACATCCATTCCCAGGTTCTCCGCCAGCATCAAGATCGTCCGAACGATTTCAATGTTTTCTTTGTCATTCACGATGCGCGTAACGAAGGAACGGTCGATCTTCAGCGTGTCGATGGGGAACCGGTGCAGGTAGCTGAGAGACGAATAACCCGTACCAAAGTCGTCAATGCTGAGCCGTACGCCAAGTGCGCGCAACTGAAACAACATGGCGGTTGCTGTTTCGATGTTATCCATGACCACGCTTTCCGTGATCTCGAGTTTCAGACAGTTCGGATCGAGTCCACTCTGGTCGAGACAACTCTTCACTTGATCTATCAAATCGGTTTGAGCAAATTGTTTGGCCGACAGGTTAACTGTAACAAATAACGGTGGGTCGGCGGGGAAGCTATCCTGCCAACGGCGCATCTCGGCGCAGGCTTGTTGCAGTACCCATTGACCGATTTGCAGAATCTGCCCGCCTTCTTCAGCTACTGGAATGAAGTCCAGCGGAGATATCAAGCCTCGCTCCGGATGTTGCCATCTCAGCAATGCTTCGAATCCACACACACGAAAGTCGTTGAGCGAGACGATCGGCTGGTACTCGATAATGAACTCGCCGCGTTCCTGGGCTCGCCGCAGATCGGTTTCCATCTGCAACAGATTCAGCGCCAGGGCGTGCATTTCCTCGTCGAACACTTCGTGTCGAGCTTTGCCCAGGGCCTTGGCTCGGTACATGGCCGTGTCGGCATCTCTGAGGATGTCTTCGGGCTGCTCATAACCGCGCGAACTCGGAGCAATTCCAATACTGACGGTCGTAAAGACATCTCGGCCGCCCAGGTAGAAGGGCACGGATAGTTCCTGTTGAATTCTTTCTGCGATCACATTCGCTTCACCCTCGTCCTCGAGGTCTTCGAGCAGAATCGTAAATTCGTCGCCGCCTACGCGTGCCACTGTATCACCGGCACGCAGGCACAGTTCCAATCTGCGGGCAATCCCGATCAGTAACTGATCGCCCACTAAGTGTCCCAGGCTGTCGTTTACCAGCTTGAACCGGTCGAGATCCAGGAAGAGCACTGCATACATCAGGCTGGCATTGCGTTTTGAGCGGGCGATCGTCAATTTAAGGTGGTCTGTCAGTAGGGCGCGGTTGGGCAGACCAGTCAGCCCGTCATGAAACGCATCGTGGAGTAGTTGCTCTTCTGCCTGTTTTCGATCCGTGATGTCTTGAATCTGAAAAATCAGAGGAACCGAATTGCTGCCCTCAACTTGGGCTTGCGAAACGCTCCAGAGCACTCTTACGACATGACCGTCTTTGTGAACGTAGCGTTTCTCAGTCTGAAACGTCGGGATTTTGCCCTTGAGCAGTTGGTTTATGTTGGCGACTGAGGGTCCTACGTCATCTGGATGTACGGCCGCCTGGAAATCGGTGGCCAGCAATTCCTCCTTGGTGTATCCCAGAATCTCGCATAGAGAGCGATTTACCCGGAGCCAGCGACCAGTCGGCGAAACCAGGGCCATGCCAATCGCCGCGTAATCGAAAGCGACGCGAAACAGTTCCATGCTGTCTCGCAAACTTTCCACTGGTGCCTCCGCCTTATGCGGCGCCCACCAGAGATATGCCAGGAACCCGATTGTTACAAGCGTGATTGCAATGGTGGTTGGGTAGAGTCCCCAAAGCCAGGTCAGTATGGCCGCAGAGCCCGAAAGGGCAGCTACCAGCCAGGTAAGTTTGAAGTTTCGTTTGTCGCTATCCGCACTTAGCATTGTCTTGTCCACTGGGCCTACTGTTTTCGCAAAGGATTGAGTACGCAGACCGCGCAGGGTCCGGCGGGGCTGGCCGGAGTTATCGCACATTGCATGCCATTCCGCGTTGTGCCTGTCAGATCAGCATTTAGGGACAATTCAAGCCCGAAGATGTGGCAGTTGAACCGGATCAGCGGGAGGGATCGGGCAAAACGAACGAGGCTCTCGCTATTTGCCCGAATTCGGTCAAACAGCATCGCGTTGCCGTAAAGGGACACCGTGTGGCTGATTGAGGACAGGTTAGGCCTTCTCGAGACCGGCGTATTTTTGCACGAGTTTCTTCTGGCCGTAGCCAGGAAAGCTTACAGTGAGCTTTGTTGAGTCCCCGGTGCCTTCCCGGCGCAGCACCAGGCCGCGACCGTATTTAGAGTGGCGCACGTATGATCCGGGAATGAAGTCTGATGCAGATGCGGTTGGGTCGCGAGCTTCGGGACGGCGCAGGCCGTGAGCGCTCCGGGCCGGACGCGCCTGATGCCCACGTTCCCAGCGGCTGGCTGGCTGCCCCAGTTGCTGGTTGCGTTGTCTAAAGTATTCGGAGATTGAATCGACACTGTCGTAGGTCTTGCCTGGAAACTTCTTGCGCTCTTTTCGATGTTCGCCGTGATCATAGTCAATGCTGGCGGATCCACGCGCAAAGGAAAGCCAGGAATTACCGCTGGAAAGATCTTCGATCAGATCCAGCGGCATTTCGTTTAGAAACTGGGACGGTTCAGATGCGACTTCCTCGCCATAAACGCGGCGTTTCATTGCGTGCGTGACATACAAAAACTTTTCCGCGCGGGTCATCGCGACGTAGCACAACCGGCGCTCTTCTTCGAGCTCGGCCTTATCCGTTGTGGATCGAGAGTGTGGAAACAAGCCATCTTCAAGACCCACGATAAAGACCAGCGGGAATTCCAAGCCTTTAGCGGAGTGCGCAGTCATTAGTGTCACCGGCGCGTCCCGCTTGTACTGATCGGCGTCAGATACAAGAGCTGAGTGATCGATGAAATCTCGTAGTCCTTCAATACCCAGATCATCATAATCGACGGCTGCGTTGACCAGTTCCTGTAGATTTTCCAGTCGCCCTTCCGCTTCATCATTTGTTTCTGAATTGAGCGCGGCTTGATAGCCTGTGTCAAGAATTGCGGCTTTGACGATATCCGACACGCGAGTCTCGGATTGCGAGATTTGAGTTTCGTCATCTTCATTGCCATTCGATCCGGCGCCGGTGGTTTCCACCCCAGTCAACGAATGGTCCGTCCCACTGAGTTTGCCGAGCCGGCGAATGATCCGGCGAAAACTTTTTAACGCTGAAACTGAGCGCGCACTCAGGCCCTCAGGCTTTTCAATCACCATCGTTATCGTTTGCCAAAGGGAAAGGCCTGAATCTGACGCCCGCCGCTGCAACTCTTCGATAGTATTTTTTCCTATGCCGCGCGGCGGACTGTTGATAACGCGTTGCAAGGCAATCGAATCGTCGGGATTCAAAGCCAGCTTCAAATAAGCGATGATGTCGCGTACTTCCATCCGTTCATAGAATGAAAATCCGCCGACAATGTTGTAGGACAACGCAGCGCGACGCATTGCTTCCTCAAATACTCGCGACTGAGAGTTTGTGCGGTAAAGCACTGCGGCTTTGAGGTCGAAATCGTCTCGGCGATGTTCGAGGATAGCGTTGGCCACAAAACGGGCTTCCGCTTCCGCGTCATGGGCCTGATAGTAACGGACTCGTTCGCCGCGTGGATTCGAGGTCCAGAGACTCTTGCCCTTGCGCTCGACATTGTGTTGTACCACCGCGCCGGCGACGTCGAGAATGATCTGGGTTGAGCGATAATTCTGTTCCAGGCGGATCGTTTTTGTGTTGGGAAAGTGCTGCTCGAAGTTGAGAATGTTGCTAATGTCCGCGCCGCGCCATTTGTAGATAGATTGATCTTCATCCCCAACCACACAAATGTTCTGCTGTTTTTCGGTGAGAAAGCTTATCAGGGCAAACTGCAAGGAGTTGGTGTCCTGGTATTCATCAACCAGGATGTAACGAAACTTGTTGTTATACTTTTCTCGCACGTCGGCGGCGATACGAAGCAGTCGCACAGTCTTAATCAGCAGATCGTCAAAATCGAGTGCGTTGTTGCTGTGCAGGCGCTCTTCATATTTTTTGTAAGCGAGAGCTATCGCCGCGCGCCGATCGTCGACGTATTCCGCGCGGGCGGCAAACGCGTCCGTGTCTTCGCCGCGATTCTTGGCGGCGCTGATGGCCGCCTGGGTGGCGCGTGGGGCAAGGTACTTTTCATCGTACCCGAGATCTTTAATACAGTTCTTGATCAGACGCACTGAATCGTCCTGATCATAGATGGTGAATGTACGACTGTAGCCTTCAGCGAGTTTTTCGATGTCCTGACGCAGGATACGCACACACAGGCTGTGGAATGTTGAGACCCAGGGCGCGCTGCTGAGCTCCTGACCGTGCAGTAATTTCCTTACCCGGAGGCGCATTTCCTCCGCTGCTTTGTTGGTAAACGTAACCGCCAAAATACTCCACGGCGGGACTTTGTTTTCGGCTATTAAGTAAGCAATGCGATGAGCGATCACACGCGTCTTGCCTGAGCCGGCGCCGGCTAAGATCAGCAGAGGTCCATCAGTGGTGAGGACAGCTTCGCGTTGTTCTGGGTTTAGTGAAGAAAGAAAGTCAGTCATTTCAGAATCTATGAGGCAAGATAATAATCTTCTTTAGGCTAAATGAGAAATGAGGCACTGGTGTAACCATACTGGCGCGGTTGCCGCGCCTCCGGTAAACTTTTCTTCCAATGTCGCACCAAAACACGCTGCTACTGGAAACCTCAGCTCTGATCATCATTGACATGCAAGAGGCATTTCGCGAGAAGATACCGGACTTCACCGAGATCGCCTTGCGCATCGGCGTGTTGACCCGGGCAGCAACTTTGCTTGACCTCCCGGTGCTCCTTACAGAACAGTATCCAAAAGGTTTGGGACACACGGCGACGGAGATAAGGGAACTCCTGCCACCCAACTCGGAAATTATCGAGAAAACCACGTTCAGCTCATGCGGCACCAGGCCATTTCGTGAACAACTCAAACGGTCGGCGGCGAAGCAGGTTTTAGTCTGCGGCATCGAAGCGCACATTTGCGTCAACCAAACTGTCCACGATCTCCTGGCCGACGGTTATCAGGTTCACCTTCTAACTGACTGCGTCAGCTCCAGAGACTCGCGGAATAGGATGTCGGGGCTGGAAAAGATGCAGATGAGCGGCGCGGTTCCGAGCTCTGTTGAACTTGCTTTGTTTGAACTCATTCGCGACGCGAAACATGACAAGTTCAAGGCGATTCAGCAGCTGGTTAAGTGACCAGTCTGGCGCGGCGATGGAGGAGAAAAAATCCATGCGGGCCCTGGGGTTAGCGCTGGTTCTATGCGGTGTCATTACCCTCTCATGCCGCAAGGACAAAGGCGTGAACAGACCTGACCCGGTGTCTTTGTCCACTCCGTCTTCGACTGAGGCCGCCGGTGGTGCCGCGCCCAAGGAACCAGGGGACACTTCGCCAGAACACTTTGATGGCATTGCCGGAATTGTTGATGTCAAGCGATCCGGCGGTACTCCGGCTGTCCTGAGGGACATACGCACAGGCAAGCATCCAGATTTTGATCGGGTGGTCTTTGAGTTTGAAGGTAATGAAGTCCCGGGCTACCACGTTGAGTACGTTGATAAGCCGGTTCGTACTTGTGGCTCCGGTGAACTCGTCACAATCGCTGGTTACGGCTATCTACTTGTGCGAATGACGCCCGCCCAGTCGCATACCAACGCGGGCAAACCAACCTTGAAGCAACGGTCTCTGTCGCCGAACTTCCCAGTGATTAAAGAGCTAAAGCAAATTTGCGACTTTGAAGCGGAGGTGCAGTGGGTGTTGGGACTGTCCCACCCCAATCGTTACCGCGTACTTGAACTGTCGACTCCATCGCGACTGGTAGTGGACATCCGGCATTAAGAAAGGCTTTATGGGTCTAGAAGCTGTGCCTCAAGAGTCGGCTTCGGCCTTGCAGGGCCGCAAGAAAGCACAAAAAGCGCAAACGATTTAAAGAAGACATGTGTGCTTTTTGTGCCTCTTTGTGGCTTTTAAGGCAAAGCCGGGTTTAGACATAGATCAGGGTCTGCCTTTCGTGTGATTTCGCATACCAACAAGACTGCGTCTTGTTTCAGGCCGACTTCTTTGGCTCGCCCGAGGAACCCTCACTCTTTTTCTTTTGCCTAACCCACTCATCGATGCTCTCGCGAATGAATTCCCCAAGGTCTTCGATCTCGCGGGACGATTTCTCCCAAAACTCCTTGAACATTTTCGGATCGAAAGCAAAGCCATACCCGCGGCCGAAGCCTTTTGCTGGGCCCAGCTCGTCTTCGTAGTACGCCGCAAGTTGGCGCGCTGCCATTGCAACTACGGTCAGCGAACTTCCTGCAGGCAGCGGATCAAAGACTGAAGCCACACCTGAGTCGATTTCTTTCAAACGGGCCAGCACGCGATTGTACTGGTCCGTGCAGAAAGCCGCGGCATCTTCTTTGCCGCCGGTCCACTCTGACTGCAAAGCCATACGCGAGGTTCGACGCAACACATTGATTAACTTAAGTAACTCTTTTTCCCTCTCCATATACACCTCTCCTGAATAACCGCCAGCTAAGTCGGAAACGCCAGGCGGGCAATTGCCGCGACAATCAAGCTAGCATCTGTGCCACAATGTTTATTATTCGCAGGTGACTGACCTGGGAAAGCATCCCACGCGAGCCCTGCGCCGGTGGCCACCAAATGCGAACGGGCCGCGAAACGTCCAGGCAAAAGCCTCGGGCGCGTCCGGTTCAAAATATGCCAGCAATTCACGCGCGGCGATCCGCACAACCTCCGGGGAAGTATCATCCCCCAGGCTCGTGAACAAAGGTTTGACAGCCGGCTCAAGTTCGCTGAGGCGCAGCAATACCTTGTTGTACTGACCTACGCAGAAGCGGGTGGCAGCCGGATCGGACTTGACCCATGCTGCATAGCCGGCGGCGCGTGCAATGCGTCGCAAAACATTAAGCAGTTTTACTGTTTCTTTTTCCATCGCCAGCTCTCCTGAAAACGCTTATTACTAAGCGTGTTGTTCTGTTCCTTTCTCTCAAGTAAACCATCCCGTGCTGAAGTCATCTTTCGTCAACTACGCTTCCCGCAATGCTTTGACCTGCTCGCGCAATAGCTTCTTCCCTTGATGCAGCCGCCATTTGACCGTCGAGAGTGGCGCGCCGATAAAAGCAGCGATACGCTTCAACGGCATGTCATCCAGAAATCGCAGTCTTAATGGCAAAGCGTAATCCGGCGGTAAACGATCGAGCGCCAGCATCAGTTCCTCATTGTCGCCGCGATCGGTAAACGGCTGAGTAAGCGCATCAATTCTCTCCAGCAACAACTCATCCAGTTCGACTCTTTTACTCATTTGCGAGCTTTCCCGCTTGTTGAAGCGTAGAGCCCGGTGCCGAGTAATTGCCGCGAGCCAGGCCGGAAACTTGTTCGGCTCTTCTATCGTCGGCAACGCTTTGAAGGCCAGCAACAAAGCGTCCTGCGCCACGTCTTCGGCAAAATCCGGGCCAACGATTGTTCGCGCCGCCCGTATGACGGCTGCGCGATACCGCAGCACCAACTCTTCAAACGCTTCGAGGTTGCCGAGAATCGCCGCGACAACCAGCACTTCGTCAGGCGCCTCTAACCGTGCCATCGCTGCTCCAGACTCGCGCAAGCCCTCTTCATATGTATAGAGACATCGTACGAGGAAAAGGATAGTTATGTTTGGCCTGAGGATTTAGAGGACGTCCGTTTTGAAAAGCAAGAAACGGATAGATGGCCCGGCACAGCTCCTTTATCATCGGCGCAGATTACGAGATACTGGAGGCGAAAACCTTGAATAATCTGGCAACAAAGCTTCAAACAACTCCTTTGCAAACGGACGACGACAAACGCTGGCAGGCCGCGCTGGCTCGAGACCGCAGCTTCGACGGACAGTTTGTTTTTGCCGTCCGATCAACCGGTATTTACTGCCGGCCATCCTGTCCCTCTCGCCGGCCTCGACGCGACCGCGTTACTTTCTTTGGTCTTCCCGAAGCGGCGCAACAGGCGGGTTTTCGGGCTTGCCGGCGCTGCAATCCGAAACAGACTGAAACCACAGATCCCCAGATTGAAATGATTCAGAAGGCTTGCCGTTTTATCGAGTCACATCATGACGAGCCGGCAAGCCTCGACTTGCTGAGCGAGCAATTGGGCTTGAGTTCGTTTCACCTTCAACGCACCTTCAAATCGATAATGGGAATTACTCCGCGCGAGTATGCGGAAGTCTGCCGGACTAATCGTTTCAGATCGAACGTCCGCAGCGGCCAATCGGTTACGGCGGCAATGTACGATGCCGGCTATGGCTCGAGCAGCAGATTGTACGAACGCGCGAATGCCGAGCTGGGCATGACGCCCGCTGCATATAGTCGCGCGGGCGACAAAACGAATATCACTTACACGATTGTGCAGACCTCTCTCGGCTACTTGCTGATCGCGGCCACCGAAAAAGGTGTCTGCGCGGTGCGGCTCGGTGATACGGCAGCAGCTCTGGAAACTGGTTTACGCAATGAGTTTTCGGCTGCGGAGATACACCGCAGTGACAAGGGACTCGAAGACGCAGTAGCTCAGATTGTAAAGCACCTGGAAGGGAAGAAGTCTCATCTCGATCTGCCGCTGGACATCCGGGCAACTGCATTTCAGAGGCTGGTGTGGGAGGCGTTGCGAGCTATACCCTACGGCTCGACGAGGTCTTACAGTGACATAGCGAAACAAATCGGCCAACCAAAGGCAGTTCGAGCCGTAGCCAGAGCCTGCGCGACCAACCCTGTTGCCCTGGTCATCCCCTGCCATCGCGTGGTTCGCGAGGATCGATCACTCGGTGGTTACCGTTGGGGCATTGACCGAAAAAAGCGACTTCTTGAGAAGGAAGGGGAGAGTGAAGCGCGAAGCGGTAGAAACTCAAAACTCCCGTTTTGAATCCGTGCTTTGTTCTATTTCGTGTAATTTCGTGGATCACTTCCTCTTGAAGAACTGAACTGCGCGTTCGTGCTTTTCGGCTGCAGCTCTTGTGCTGAAGGTACCCAGGTTCTTCCGCTTGCCGGTCTTCGGATCCTTCTTCCGCGAATAGAGGCGATATTCGCCGGATTTTAACTTTCTAATCATCCTGGTAATCCTCACAAATTACAGGTTGCGTTCTTGCTCTCATTCTAAGGAACAACGGGCGTATCCACGAAATCGCACGAACAGAGTTCCGTGTTATTTCGTGGATCATTTTTCGGTTTGTGGAAAAAAACCATCATTCACTCAGACCTAGAGCGACCGTCAGCTTGACCTAATTGGCAATTCATTCTGAATATCCAGCCAAATCACGACCGGATCAATGTGTGTCGCTCTGGCCTTTTTCAGCCGTCTTTCAAAGGTTTTTCCTAATTCGTAACGCGCGCACAGCGGTGGCATAGTGCTCGCTACTGGAACACCCGCTCGAAGTCTAGAGCTCCGATCTTTCTAGAAATTCACTCTCGTCATCGATAAAGGCCTTCTCTTCGCGAAAGCAAGAGTCGGCACGCACTTACCAGCCTTAGTCTCACCTGAGATATGGCAGTGGGAGTCTCCGAACGACGCTGCCTCTAAATTCAGTTGCGGCTCAGGTGCTCCCGCGTTTAGCAGCTGGCATGAAGAGCCGATAGCGAAAGTGAATTCTTACTCGCTGGAGAATTAGAATGGACCGCCCCCGAATCTTAAACCGCTTGTTAGCACTCTCGCTCTTGTTTTCTCTCAGTTCCACTTCTCTATTCATGGCAAAAACCACAGCAGAAGCTGGTAGGAAACAAACTGCGCCAGCAAAGGCCTCAGCAAGCGAAGGTGATGGTGGGGCCAGTTCATCGAGCAACAAGATAAGCAGTGATCTGCTTAGACGTCTGCGCCAATCACAAGCGGGCAGTCACGACACTGTGCGAGTTATCTTCAATGTGCCGGGTTCGACGCCGGCGACCACCGCGAGCTCAGTTTTGCGGCGATTAGGGGCAAGGATCCAGAAACAGTTGGATGCCTTGAATACAATCGTTGCAGAAGTGCCGATGGACGCGCTCGAAACGATGGCTGGGCGAGATGAAGTATCGTGGGTCTCACTTGATCAGCAGGTAGATTCACTTGTATCGACAGACAATACGAGCCTCGTTGACATAACCAGTGGGGCTAGTAAGGTCCTGCCGCAGGATACTCAGGGAATACTCGGCAGCGGCGTAGCCAGCGGAGGCGCAGGTAACGGAATCGGCATTGCCGTGCTCGACAGTGGCATCACCCCTTCCGATGCGGCTGAATTTGTAGGCTACAAGTGGCAGCAAAGTGGAGGCCTTCTCAATCTGGGGCTTTTGTCACAAAGCTATCTGAGCACCTACAACCGTATCAAGAAGCAGATCGATTTCACCGGCGAAGGACGCACGACGGATGTTTATGGCCACGGGACCCACACTGCCGGCGTCGCGGCAGGCACAGGCCAGGCGAGTGAAAACTATGCGGCTCAACACACGGGTTCCCCGACTTATAGTGGCGTCGCGACTGGAGCCGACCTTATTAATGTCCGCGTACTCAATTCACAAGGCATTGGTTCGGTCTCGAACGTGATCGCCGGAATCAACTGGGTCATTCAGAACAAGACTACCTACAACATTCGCGTGATGAATCTTTCTCTTGGAACAGCCATCACGCAAAGCTACAAGACAGATCCTCTATGTCTGGCAGTCGGCAGAGCAGTCGACGCCGGCATTGTCGTTGTCGTTGCGTCAGGCAATTGGGGGAAAGACTCTTTTGGCAACACTATCTATGGCGGCATACTTTCTCCGGCCAACTCGCCAAAAGTAATCACGGTAGGCGCCACTAATACACAAGATACCAATCAACGCTCTGACGACCTGGTGACGACTTATTCATCTCGCGGGCCGACGCTTGTTGACGGTCTGGTCAAACCCGATCTCGTGGCGCCAGGGAATAGAACCGGAGCAGCTGAAACGGCGATTAGCTCGCCTACAGCCAGTAATTCTTACACCTCAACGGGCGGCGGGGGATTGATTGGATCTCTTCTGGTAGGAAGCACAACGACCAATAGGCCGCAGGCAACAGGCACATATCAGATCCTGAGCGGCACTTCCTTCGCAGCCCCGGTTGTCTCCGGCACCGTCGCACTAATGTTGGAGGCGAATCCATCGCTCAAGCCCGCCTATGTTAAAGCCGTATTGATGCGCACAGCACAGCGGTTGCCGGTCTATGAGGAAATGATCAAAAACGGTCAGATGACAGCCTTCGAACGCATCATCACGGAGGGGGCCGGACAACTAAACACAAGCGCTGCCGTGACTGTAGCTAAGGCGATTCGTACTGATGCCGACCGCGCGCGCGCCGGTGAAAACCTTATCACCGCCAGGAATGTAACCTACTCGTCACTGGGTCTGACCTCTCCGATCGCAGGGCAAAGCATGCCCTTGAATAACGGCATAGTTTGGGTTGACGGCGTATCATTCACAGATCGTCTACTGCTTACGAATGGTTATTTGTTGGCTGACGGACGGACCCTTACGTCAGGTTTTGTGGGAATGGATGGCTACCTCTTACCGAACGGCAGCTACGTACTCTCAAATGGTTACATCCTGGGCAGCGGCTACATTCTCGGTAGCGGTTATATCCTGGGGAGCGGCTACATTCTGGGCAGCGGCTACATTCTGGGCAGTGGCTATATTCTTGGTAGTGGATACATTCTTGGAAGCCAGTTTGCCGCCGCCGATGGGATGCTAACGAACGGTACTGTGAAAGGTCTTAGTTTCGATAACGGAGCAACGTGGGTCGCCAACATCATCGATCCGAGCTCAATTGACTCCAATGAAGAGCAGGTAATGATTCTGGGTGAAGAGGCCATGCCGGCTGATGTGCACCGGCTAATCTATAACAGCCCACTCTATCCTCACCGCTAGTCGAATCCCTCGGCATCGAGCGAAAAATGCGCCATGCCGTGCCGGGACGAAATGCAAATCAACAAAGAAAAAGGATACGACCGCAAAAGCAGTTCGTACCAGATGGCTGTTACGGCGGCAGGCATCGTGGTATGGATTGCGGCCGCAGTCACCGTCATTGTCACCTACACTCCACGCAGTCTATTGATGATGGCGGCAGTCCTGCCCTTTAGCACGATCGTCGGTTTCTTTCCGATAGTGTTTCCCTTGCCGGGGCGAAAGGCCTCAAACGAGAAGATTGATTTTACTCTCATCGATGCCCTCATTCTGACCCTGGCAGTCTGTTATGGCATCGCTCCAGCGATAGTGATCGCGGGGCTCGAGGGTTTTACTTCATCGCGCCGACTCGTTCGTCGGGCCTCGAGCAATCTGTTTTCCTCAAGCATGATGTCGCTAACCGCGGCCGCTGCCGCATTGAGTCTGAGCGTGGTATTGCGCAGCGGTTGGATAGGTCCACTGACCAGTCGCAACCCTGGTTTTTCAGCTGTTGCTGCGGCCCTACTCGTTGCGAGCGTAATTCAAGTAGGTGTTAATTGGGGTCTTCTATCCGCATTGTTAGCGCTGCGCCAGGGGACCTCTGTCTTTCGTCTTTGGAAGCAGAATTTTCTCTGCGCTGCACCCATGTTTCTGCCGACGGGTGTGCTGGCGAGTATGATGTATTTCGCCCTGCAATTTGGCACGATCGCCCTGTTCGCGATTGGGGCACCGGTTCTTCTGTCAATATACTTTGGACACCACCAATACCGATCTAAGGCGGAAGAGAGCGAAAAGGTTGAGCGCGAACGTGCCGAGCAGGCTGAACGTCATGTGCAGGAACTTAACAACTACATTGCGGAGCAAGAGCGAATCAGCCGCATACTGGAAGAGACCAAGGAACATTTTCGCCATGCGGCGTTCCACGATTCGTTGACGGGGCTGCCCAATCGGGCGATGTTCGTCGAGCTTTTGAAGGCAGAGATTGAAAGCGCCAAGCTCAGGCCGGGTCATTTGTTCGCAGTACTCTTTCTTGATCTCGATCGCTTCAAGAACATAAATGATAGTTTGGGACACACGCACGGGGATCTTCTCTTAGTGGCATTTGCCCAGCGCTTAGAGGGGCTTCTGCGACCTACAGACACGCTGGCAAGATTTGGCGGAGACGAATTCGCGGTACTCCTGAGCGGCATCGGAGACGGCGAGGCGGCCGTCTGTATAGCAGAGCGAGTCCAAAAAGAGCTTGAGCTTCCATTCGAACTCGATAAGAGTTCCTCCTTCACGACGGCCAGCATTGGAATCGCCTTTAGCAGCACAGGGTACGACCGCCCTGAAGACATCCTTCGTGATGCCGATACCGCGATGTATCGAGCAAAGGAGAGAGGTAAAGCACGTTTCGAAGTGTTCGACCAGGCGATGCACGCTCGGGCTATGTCGCGCCTGAGTTTGGAGAGTGATCTGCGCCTGGCCGTGGAAAGAAACGAATTCTGCGTCCACTATCAACCGATTATCACTCTTGAGAGTGGCAGAATAGCCGGTTTCGAGGCCTTGGTGCGCTGGGAACATCCGCAGCGAGGTCGAGTTATGCCAGGAGAGTTCATTCCAGTTGCCGAGGAAACCGGCTTGATAGTGCAAATCGGCCAATTGGTGCTCGAGCAGGCCTGCAACAAGATGGTGGAGTGGCAGCAACTATCCGCCTCTTGTCGATCGTTAAGTCTCAGTGTCAACCTTTCGTCGAGGCAGGTCTCTCAACCTGACCTGATAGACCGAATTACAGAGGTGCTCGATAAAACCGGCATCGATCCACACTGCCTGAAACTGGAAATCACGGAAAGCGTGGTCATGGAGAATGCTGAAGCCGCCACGATGATGTTCAAGCAATTGCGTGCGCTGGGTGTGCAGTTGAGCATCGACGACTTTGGCACGGGCTATTCCTCACTCAGTTATCTACACCGGTTCCCGGTGAATTATCTAAAGATAGATCAGTCGTTTGTCGGCAGGATGAGTGAAACGAACGAGAATTCAGAAATCGTTCGGACCATCGTGACTCTCGCACGTAACCTGGGTCTGGAAGTTATTGCCGAAGGCATTGAGACTGATCATCAGCACAAGCAACTCAAGGAGTTGGGTTGTGAGTACGGCCAGGGCTACCTCTTTTCCCGCCCGATCGAAGGCGCTAAAGTACAAGAAATGCTAACTAAGTCGCTCAAACAGGATGTGCGGATCGAGCTTGCCGCCCTTCCGTCCGACAGGGCAGCATTCAATACCATTTACGACATGTAATTGAAATTGGTGAGTCTGAAGAGCTAACCCCACCAAGGAGCATCTGCGTGAACTCGTAGACATCCACTACAGCGTCAAGGCGATAATCTTCTTCTTTAGCAACAGGGAAATTGCTTACTCGACAGTTACGGATTTCGCGAGGTTGCGCGGCTGGTCGACATCACAACCTCGGCGTACCGCAATGTGATAGGCGAGTAGTTGCAGCGGGATTATCGAGAGTATCGGGGTCAGCAGATCGCTTGCGGGCGGAATCTCAACCACGTGGTCCGAGACCACCGAGGACATCGTGTCCCCTTCGGTGAGAATAGATATGACGATTCCTTCGCGGGCCTTCACCTCAACAATGTTTGAGTGGGTCTTCTCATATCGCAGTTCCGAGGCGTGGTTTCCTTCCTCACGCGTGTTTATGAACATCACGGGCAAACGCTCGTCAATGAGGGCATTGGGTCCATGTTTCATCTCGCCGGCCGGATACCCCTCTGCGTGTATGTAAGAAATCTCTTTTAACTTCAGGGCCCCTTCCAGGGCTACCGGAAAGTTGATGCCCCGGCCGAGGTAAAGAAAATCATTGGAGCGAAAAAACTCCTTCGCTAATTCTTCTATTTCGTCCGATTCGTTCAGCAAGTGTTCCAGCTTAACCGGAAGTTCCGCCAGCTGCTGCGCATGGTAAAGGCTCTGCTCAACAGAGAGGGCGCCGCGCAACTCACCCAGATACAGTCCCAGCAAATAAAGCGCAATCATCTGGGAGGTAAAAGCCTTGGTCGAGGCCACTCCGATCTCGGGACCTGCATGCGTCAGAATCGTGCCGTCAGCCTCGCGCATGATCATCGAGCCCTGCACATTGCAGATTGCCAGCACCTTGGCGCCCCGGCCTTTGGCTTCGCGCAAGGCAGCGATTGTGTCCGCCGTCTCTCCAGACTGGGAGATAACAAGCAAGAGGGTGTTCTCGTCCAGCACTGGGTCGCGATAGCGAAATTCAGACGCATAATCAACATCAACCGGAATGCGTCCGAGTTGTTCAATCATGTATTTCCCCGCCAACCCGGCATGCCACGAGGTTCCGCAAGCTGCGATCTTGATCGAGTTGAAGCGTTTGAAATCAGCCTCGGTGATATTCCTCATCTCATCGAGAAAGACGCGACCAGAATCAAGCGAGATCCGACCCTGAACAGTGTCGCGGACAGCTCGCGGCTGCTCGTAGATTTCCTTGAGCATGAAATGCTTGAAGCCGCCCTTTTCCGCCATGATCGGATCCCAGGTGATGCGTTGAATCGACGGCTGAACTGCATTGCCCTGAAAGTCCGTCACCCGAACGGCATCTCGATTTATCACCGCTATCTCGCCGTCACCGAGAAAGAAGACATCGCGTGTATGTTGCAGAATTGGCGGAATATCAGAAGCCACAAAGAATTCGCGATCCCCCAGGCCGATCACAACCGGCGGTCCCTGGCGGACAGCGATGATGATGTCTGGCTCGTCCGCGTTGATGATCGACAGAGCAAAGATTCCGCGCAGGTCACGCATCGCATCCCGCACGGCCTTTTCGAAAGAGTCTCCCCGTTTCAGATATTCTTCAATGAGGTGAGCAATAATCTCAGTATCAGTTTCGGTAACGAAGCGATGGTCGGTTTGGCGCAGACGTTCCTTGAGTTGGAGGTAGTTCTCGATGATTCCGTTATGCACGACGACCACCCTGCCTGAGCAGTCGCGATGCGGATGAGCGTTTTCTTCTGTTGGTCTGCCGTGCGTGGCCCAGCGGGTGTGTCCGATGCCGTAGGTTCCATCGAGCGGATTCAAGCGGATTGCTTCTTCCAGGTTACGCAGTTTACCTTCCGCGCGGCGAATTTCGAGATCATGGTGCTCGTTAACAACTGCGATTCCCGCCGAGTCGTAGCCTCGATATTCAAGCTTGCGCAGACCGTCCAGAATCAACGGCACAACCTGCTTGTTTCCTACATAACCGACTATTCCACACATAGTTCTCCTAAAGGGCCCCGATCTATCTATAAACTACTTATTCTTGCGACTTTTCAAATCTTTCTTGACTTTTGCCGGAACTCCGGCGACCAGCGAGTCCGGCGGCACATCCTCAATAACGACAGCACCAGCCGCAGTCACAGCGCCATGACCTACGCGGACCGGGGCGACCAGCATCGTGTCTGATCCGATCTTGACGTTGTCTTCGATAATTGTTTCATGCTTGTGCTTGCCATCGTAGTTACAAGTAACCGTGCCGGCTCCAATGTTTGTGTTCTCACCGATTGTTGCGTCACCGAGATACGTTAGATGCATGGACTTCGAGCCGCGTCCGATTCGTGATTTCTTCACTTCCACAAAATTCCCGACTACCGAACGCTCTTCAAGACGAGCATTCATGCGCAAATGGGCAAAGGGTCCGACCGCGCAGTTTGCCTCGATCTGGGAATCGATGATTACGCAGTGATCCTTCACAACCACGTTTGACCCGAGCCGTGAGTCAGTGATCCGTGAACCGGACCGAATGACGCAGCCTTCGCCAATCACTGATTTTCCTTCAATCATGACTTCCGGGTAAATAACGCAATCGCGCCCAACTTCCGCTTCTGCGCTTACGTAAGCACGATTGGGATCAATAAAAGTCACCCCACCATCCAGCAGTAGTTTTCGGATTGTGCCGCGGCGCAAGAGATTCTCAAATTCAGCCAGATCCGCGCGCGTGTTCACCCCGGCTACCTCACGTGAATCCTCGTGAAGATAAACATTTACTTTCTCGCCATCTGACAACAGGATTCCCGCAACATCGGTTAGATAGTATTCGCCCTGTTGGTTCGCAGGTTGTACGCGCTCCAGCGCGCGAAAGAGCTTTCCGGTTGCGAAACAATAGATCCCTGAATTGATCTCTTTGATCAGTTTTTCCTCGCCGCTGGCGTCCTTATGTTCGACGATCCTTAAGAAACGGTTTTCATCGTCCCGGACCATTCGCCCGTAGCCGAAGGGATTTTCGAGTTTTACACTGAGAATCGAACAAGCGGCTCCGCTGGCACTGTGATCCTCAACAAATCTCGCCAGGGTTTCGACCCGGACCAGCGGCACATCACCGGAAAGAACAAGCAAAGTCGATTCTGCCGTTTCCAGTTGGTTCTTCGCCGCCATAACAGCATCGCCGGTTCCCCGCTGTTCCAGTTGAGTCACAAACGCAGTATCGCTGTCAGGTAATTCAGCGCGTACAGCCGTTTCCACTTCTGTCGCCTGGTGCCCAACTACAACAAAGATTTTTCCGGGTTTGAGCGCGGCAGCCGTGTGGGCAACATAGGCAATCAGGGGCCGGCCGCCGAGTTCGTGCAACACTTTCGCGCGCGCTGATTTCATGCGCGTACCAAGGCCGGCAGCCAATATGAGCACGTCCAAGGGTGGATGGTTTTGCTGCGGTTGGGATACGGAATGTTGGGCCATCTTCAAGCGGAGACAGACGGTTGGGAAAAGGCTCGCTGGTAGCAGGCGACTACGACGTTGGCGAGTCGGTCTGCGTTGTGACGCACCTTCTCTCCTTCGTCCAGGAGATCGGCGCGAACAATTTCGGTTGAACGATCGAGAACGTTATCTAAAAGTTCCTCATCGACGCCGATTTGCTGAGCACCCTCGGCGGCATAGCGTTCCGCCTGTTCACCGCTAATCGCGCGATTGTTCATCACGACAAAATCAAAGTGAATCTCTGGCGCATAGCGCTTCAAAACCTCCAGATGCTCGCGGGCACTGTACCCATCGGTCTCGCCGGGTTGAGTCATGAGATTGCTGATATAGATTTTTACCGCGGCGGTCTCGCCAATCAACTTTGCTACTCGCGCAACCAGCAAATTTGGCAGAATGCTTGTGTACAAAGATCCCGGGCCGATCGTAATCATGTCAGCGGCTCGAATCGCGGCAAGGGTTTCAGGAAGCGGCAAGCAGTGTTCAGGCTCTAACCTCAACGATCGAATGCGTGAATGCGAAGCACTAATCTGCGTTTCCCCACGCACCAAAGATCCATCCTCCATTTCCGCAACCAGTCGAACGTCATTTATGGTCGCCGGGAAGATATGCCCTTTGCTGGCCAGGACCTCAGATGACAACCGAACGGCTTCGACAAAATCCCCGGTAACTTCCGTAAGAGCGGCGAGAAACAGGTTGCCAAAACTATGCCCACCAAGTTCACCCTTTCCTCTGAACCGGTGGCGAAAAAGGCGTGAGAGCAGATTCGAATCCTCAGAAAGTGCAATCATGCAATTTCGGATATCGCCCGGCGGAAGCATTTGCAGCTCTTCACGAAGACGACCTGAACTACCACCATCGTCCGATACAGTCACGATGGCGGATAGGCTGGTGATTCCGTCACTTTGGCGTCTGCCGACCAGGCGTTTGAGACCGGACAGAAGAGTCGACAGGCCAGTTCCGCCCCCGATTGCTACGAGGTTTATCCCGCTTGATTTTTCCCGTTGAGACAAATGCTCGATCTCCTTTGAGCGGCCAGGACTCTTGCCTGGGAATGATACCTAAAAGAAAGAGGCTTTGAAACCAGAGAAAGATTACCGCATGAGGGCTAGGGAGTTGATTGGCGAGATATTCACGCGCGGGGTTGGAACACGAGCTTGTCAAAGTCGGGATCGTTACGCAAGGGGTTCAAGTCGTGGTCATGCTGGGCGCGCACCCGGAGATTCGGTTGCAAGTCCAGGGCGCGCTGGAGCGATTGCAACGCCAGGTCAATTGAACCAAGTCGCGCGCGCGTCGCAGCCAAACCATAGTGAATGTGGGCAGCCTCGGGTTCGCGTTTGAGAGCACGCTCAAACATTTCCTGAGCCGCCACATATTCCCCGCGATTCAACTCGATTACACCACGATCATAAAGCGAGTCGGCGTCTCGAGGCAGCATACTCTCGGTTCGCAAACGCGATTCGGCAATTGCCAGGTAAGTCCGAGCTCTGGCGGCAACCTCGGAGACCTGAGAATACTTATCGAGGAGAAAACGAAACTGATTTCGCGCTTCCGCAAAACGGCCCCGGCTAAACTCCTTGTGCGCTCGTTCGAATGTTCTTAGCGCAGCCGCCTCGTCAATTGTGGGTTGCCGGGGAGGAGTGGGGACTGGTGCCGGCTTTGCTGCCCGTAACGCGGCCAGCTTCTGAGTCTTTTTGACTCCCGGTGCGGGAACATTTTGGTTCGAAGCGTCGGCGAGTTTGCGGGGAGCGGGCTTTTGAGTTGCTGTCTTTTTGACAGCTTTCTTTGCCGGACTCGCTTTGCGGACTGGCGCACCTTTCTTTGCTAGCCGCTGTTTAGCTGTCACTTTGGGTTTCGTCGCTTTGCGGGCCGGAGCTTTGGCGGTGGCGGTTTTCGATTTGGGGCGAGCAGACTTCGCCTTCAGCGCACGGTTTTTCCCGGACTTTACCGTAGTTCGGCGTGACGGGGTGCGTGATGTTGAACGTCTGAGGCCTTTTGCGAGAGTGCTCATGGACTGAATTTCAGAGAGCTGCATGTACTGGGTCGGCAGTCACCAAAAAACGAGAGCGGAGCTTAACATAGCTGTCCTCGTAAATCAACGAGAGCAGGGGATTTGCGGGCACAAATAACGCCTTCCAAGAACGTCCGAGCCCACAAAGTAATAACATAGAAAAACACTTGAAGGTCATTGTTGGCTATGTTACAGTGCATTTCGGCTTCAAGAGGTCTCCGCACCTCAGCGCTCAGGGAAAAATTAAGAGTCGAAACCCCTACCAGTCAACGGATTGCACAATTGAAGCTTTACTAACCCACCATATCGCACTTGCCCGCTAGGTCTTCCCAGAGAGCTTATCAATGGCAGACACTCCAATCCTGTTGCGTGAGCAGCAATACCATCAGATCAAGGCTGTCCTGGCTCGGCTAAGAATGGACTCGTCAGCACGAGTCGTTTTCCTGGTGGATAAAGATGGTCAGGAAATAGCTGTTCAGGGCGAGGTGGGGAATCTTGACACAACCAGCCTGGCGTCACTGGCCGCGGGAAATGTTGCGGCTACGGGCGGCATGGCTCAGCTTATCGGCGAAAAAGAGTTCCCGACGCTTTCGCATGAAGGGGAGCGTGAGAGCATACACATCTCGGTCATCGGTCGACTGCTCTTGGTAGTCGTCTTTGATGAGCGTTCCAGCCTCGGGCTTGTAAAGCTCCGAAGCAAGCAGATATCTCAGCAACTTGCTGCATTGTTTGAGGAAATTGCCAACGCAGACTTCGACGACGATTCACCGTTCGCGGAAATCACGGACGAGGACATTGACAGTCTCTTCAGTTAGTCCAGGGCGCCTATGACTTTCATTAACTACGCTTCCCGTGAAATCAATTGCAAGATCGTCTACTACGGGCCCGGCCTCTGTGGTAAGACTACCAACCTCCAGTACATATTCGACTCGACAGCCCCCCAGGCGAAAGGCAAGCTAATCAGTTTGGCCACCGAAACTGATCGCACACTTTTCTTTGACTTTATGCCCCTCGAGTTGGGTACTGTCCGTGGCTTCAAGACCCGATTTCATCTCTACACCGTGCCAGGCCAGGTGTTCTACGATGCCTCAAGAAAGTTGATACTGAAGGGTGTGGACGGAATTGTCTTCGTCGCCGATTCGCAGGAGGAGCGGATCGACGCGAATATAGAATCGCTCTATAACCTCGAGGAAAATCTGAAGAGTCAGGGCTATGACCTGATGAAGATTCCTTACGTCCTGCAATTAAACAAGCGAGACCTGCCTAACATCATTCCGGCCACTGATCTGGCAGGCGAATTACAGCTTAAAGGCGAGCCCGTGGTCGAGGCGGTTGCCTCAAATGGAACTGGTGTGTTTGATACTCTCAAGGCAGTAGCAAAACAGGTACTGACTGAACTCCGCAAAGGCTAATCACCTGCCCGGTCAAGCGATTTCACCATCAGCAATCCATCACCACCGTTTGAGTAATACTTGGGAAGTTTTTGGGTAATTGTATAGCCCAGGTTCTGATAAAGTTTTTGCGCCGCGACGTTGAGCACTCTCACTTCCAGCCGCACCAATCGCACATTTCTCCGCCGAAATCCATCCTCGACCTGCGCCATCAACCGTTTTGCAAGGCTCCGCCGACGATGTTCGGGAGCGACCCCCACAGTAGTCACATGGCCGGTGTGATCGGGTTCTACGAGACCGATGACGAATCCGACCATGATGCCGCCAGGTGTGACAATGCGGTAGGAAACGGATTCGGGCGCTGTCAGCAGGTATTCAAAAGTCTCACGACTGTAAGCTTCGCCGTCGATGAAGCAGCGTTGATCGAGGCGCCAGCATTCATCCAGTTGGGAAATCGTTAGGGGCCGGAGGTCGTAACGCGAGCCAAGCGCCGGAGCGATCCTTTCGTCCTGCGGGAGCGAAAACTCGCCCGCAGCGTCGGATTGAGACCACCAGCGCGAGCGAATTTTCTTGAGTACAGCCATGGTCTTGTTTAATTCAGGAGATAGCCCGCGGCGGTAAATGCCACTTATGATCTTATACCCGCTAAAGTATTAACATGCAATCGCCGTAACTGTAAAAACGATAGCGCTGTTCTACTGCATGGCGATAAGCGCGAAGTATTAACTCACGGCCGGCAAAGGCAGACACAAGTACCAGTAACGATGAACGAGGCAGATGAAAGTTCGTGAGCAGGACATCAGTCGCCCGGAAGGTGTAGCCAGGGGTGATTGTCAAATTCGTGTTCGCATACTGCGACTCGAATATTCCCTTGTCGGTTACTGCCGACTCTAATGCGCGTACAGTAGTTGTCCCGACCGCAATGATCCGGCCACCCTTCACCCGGCTGGTGTTGATCTCCCTTGCGGTTTTTTCAGTCACCTCAAACCGCTCAGCAGCTACAGTGTGTCTTTCAATCTCGTCGACCCGGACCGGAGCGAAGGTGCCGTAACCAACATGCAGAGTGATCTCTGCCAGGATGGCGCCTTTCGCGTGTAGTGCTCTGATTGTTTTCTCAGTGAAATGTAAGCCGGCGGTGGGAGCGGCAATGGCCCCCTTGTTCTTGGCAAATACAGTCTGATATCGGTCGCGATCTGTGGGAGCTTCGGAGTGTTCGCGTTTGATGTAAGGCGGTAGCGGAGTCTGACCGATTTCCGCAAGAATGCTGTCGAGCGGCCCGGACCAATTGAATCGCAGCATTCGTAACTCGGCACCTGGTTCATCCAGCAGTTGGGCAGATAATCGTTCTCCGCCAAAGTGGAGCAATGCGCCTTTCTTTAGTCGTTGGCCGGGTTTCACAAGGGCTTCCCAACGCAACGGTTCAATTTCCCGGATCAGCATCACGTCAACCCGCCCGCCCGAGGGATAACGGTGTCCCCGCAACCGCGCCGGAAATACCTTTGTATTATTGATTGCCACTACGTCGTAAGCGCCTACAAACTCCGGGAACGCCGCGAATTCCGAGTCGTTCCAGCCCTGACTCTGACGATTGATCACAAGCATCCGCGAGGCGTCGCGCTCTGCTAGAGGCTGTTGCGCAATCAGTTCTTCCGGAAGGTCATAATCGAACTGAGAAATATGCATTTCAGAGAGTCTAGGCGGGGTGTTCTCGATGAAACACAGCGGTGAGTTGCGCTCCAAACAGAAGGATCAAACTGGATACATAGCTCCAGGTCAGTACGGCCACGACAGCTCCGACCGAGCCGTAGATCTGGTCGTAATGAAAATAGCTCAAGCCGTAGGCGAAGGCATACTTTGCAACCTCCCAAAGTAACCCCGCCAGCAGTGCGCCGGGAAGCGCATCGCGCACAGTCACTGCGGCTCTCGGCATGAACCGGTAAACCACAACAAAGAGCACGGCGGTAACCAGAAAACTTACGAACGCAAAAACGACCTGCCAGAAAGCGCTGCCGACCGAAAGCATCAAAGGATAATGCTCCAGCTGTCGAGGCGATAACCGCCCGGCTACTTCTCTCAGACCTACGAGAATCGAAGTTAGCAGCACCGAAAACGACAGCAGCAAGCCCACAATTCCGATCATGCCTATTGTCATTGCGCGACCATGCCAGAAGGTTCTCGAGGTGGCATGCCAAATGCGGTTCAGGGCGCGCTCGACGATGGAAAAGACCCACGAGCCGGCCCACAAAACCAAAACGACGCACGTGATGACAATTCCCGGACCAGGCGGTGATTGACCAATGGTCTGGCGCAAAAAATCCACCGAACCCGGATAGACTTCAATTGCGTGAGAAAGTAACTGGGTGCCAGCGGCAATCCGGGTGCTGATTGCAAACATTAGCAGGAGAGCTGGAAAGAGCGCCATCAGACCGAAATAACTCATGGCCGCCGCAGACGTGAAAAGATCGTTCTCATGAAACTGGTGCAATGCGTGCGACAACATGGTGGGCCATGGGGCGCGATTGCGGACGAAGAACGAGTGTCGCGTGACCGAAGAAAAGCGCTTCATTTACTGGTCAGGAAATTTGCCTGCCTCACGATTCATCAGCCTACCAAATCTTTACTGAGAATCGAAAAGACCAGGCCGGTAAGGGCCGGGGGGCTTGATGCCAAAATGATTGTAGGACAACCTCGTGGCGACCCTGCCGCGAGGTGTTCGATCCAGAAAGCCGATCTGAATCAAGTAAGGTTCGATGATCTCCTCAATTGAATCCTTTTCTTCATGGATTGAGGCAGAGATTGTTCCCACGCCGACCGGGCCACCACTGAACTTCTCTATGATCGTCAGCAGCAGCTTGCGATCCATTTCATCGAGACCATAAGTGTCGACTTCCATTCGGTTGAGCGCATCGTTCGCTACCGCCTGTGTGATACGGCCCTCGTAATCCACCTCCGCGTAATCGCGTACTCGCCGCAGCAAGCGATTCACAATCCTCGGTGTGCCACGCGATCGCCTGGCGATTTCGCGCGCGCCCTCTTCATCGATTTCCACGCCCAGGATCTCTGCCGAGCGTTTGCAGATTACTTCGAGATCCTCATGAGGATAAAAATCGAGGTGAAAGACGATCCCAAAACGTCCTCGCAGCGGCGCTGTGATCAAACCCGCCCGGGTCGTAGCGCCGACCAATGTAAACTTTGGCAGGTCAAGCTTGATCGAGCGGGCCGCCGCGCCCTGTCCAATGAGCAAGTCCAGTTGATAGTCCTCCATCGCCGGGTAGAGCTTCTCTTCAAGAGCAGGCAGCAAGCGGTGGATCTCGTCGATGAAAAGTACGTCCCCCTCCTGCAAATTCGTCAGTAGAGCCGCGATGTCGCCCGCCTTTTCAATCGCCGGTCCGGCGGTTGAACGCAGCTCCGCCCCCATTTCGTTGGCGATGATATGCGCCAGGGTAGTCTTCCCCAGACCGGGGGGACCGGTGAGCAGGACATGGTCGAGGGCCTCGCGCCGGCGCAGCGCCGCCTTCATATACACTCGTAGATTCTCTTTCACCTGGCGTTGACCGATGTATTCGGCCAGTCTCGTCGGGCGCAGGGTGAGCTCGAACTGGCGCTCTTCGTCGTTAAGCGTTTCAGCGCGGATTGGTGCGGGTTGTGGCTCAGTCATCTCTAACTATTCATCCCTTAGCCAGCTTGCGCAGACTGCCTCGCAATACCGACTCGACCGACATTTCTTGGTTCTCGGCCAGGACACCGCCGACGGCTTTCTCCGCGGCGGCGCGCTGGTAACCGAGATTAAGCAACGCTGAGAGGGCATCCGCCCGTACGGAATCCATGGTTGGTTGAGGCGCGGTTGCAGGCTTTGCGCCCAACTCTTCCTCGAGCTCAGGCGAGGAGAGCGCGGCCACCTTGTCGCGTAATTCCATTACCAGCCGCTCGGCAGTTTTCCTGCCAATTCCCGGAATCAAAGTCAGCCGCGCCAGATTATTAGTCCTGATTGAAGCAATCATCTCGTCAGCGCTCATGCCTGAAAGGAGGGTTATTCCCAGCTTCGGACCGATCCCGCTTACTGAAATCAGACGCAGAAAAAGTTCGCGTTCCCGGGCGGTCTTGAATCCGTAAAGCTGTAGCGCATCTTCACGCACATGAGTGTAGATGCGAAGCTGAACTTCTGAGCCTGGCTCTTCGAGATCGTAAAAGGTCGAGAGCGGAATCGTAACTTCATAACCGACGCCGCCGACATCCAGAATAACTGCCGTCGCTTGTTTGGACAGGAGAGTGCCGGACAAATGTGCGATCATTCAAACAAAACGCTCATTAGCAATGAATCAAGATCGGCGGCGATTGTAGTTGATAAATGTCAAATGACAAATGGAAAATGATTTCGTCTAACTCGCCTGGTGGCAATGGCCACCTTACCATTCTCGCGGCAATGGGGCTATACTTTGTACGGGCTCGTGAACTAATGAAATCCGAAAAGATCTCAGAGCTGACGACGAATCGTTTGAGCGTATACCTGCGCTGTTTGAATGCCCTCTCGGACGCCGGTATCAAGACAATTTCGTCGCAGGCTCTGGCTGAACAGTTCAATCTGAATTCAGCGCAAATAAGAAAAGACCTGGGCTATTTCGGCGAGTTCGGGGTTCGAGGCGTGGGCTACTATGTAGATGATCTGCGTGACCACATTACTAAGATCCTTGGCCTGGATAATCCTCGCCGCGTAGGGATCATTGGCGCGGGTCGATTGGGAACAGCGTTGGCAAATTATCAGGGTTTTGGCGGCTCTAATTTTAGTGTAGTTGCGTTGTTTGACAATGATCCGGCAAAAATTGGGCAGCCGGTCGGGCAAACAGGTATTGTGGTTGAAGATGTCGGAAAGCTGGCGCGAATCGTAAAGGCCAAAGAAATTGATGTCGCCGTGATCGCCGTTCCGGCCCGCGCCGCCCAACGAGTCTTGAATCAGATAATGGCAGCCGGGATTCGCGCTGTGCTCAATTTTGCGCCCACGTCGCTTAGTGCGCGTTTGGGTGTAAAGGTTAAGACCGTTGACTTGACCACCTCACTGGAATCGCTGTCGTATTTTCTGGGTAGGCCACAAAGCAGCGCGATCACGAATGTGAGCAGCACTAATAGAAGTAAAAGCATTACCGAGCACAAGGAGCAAGAGCTATGACTGGGGACCAGCTGGCGCTAACGCCTGCGATCGTTAGCAGGATATTAATATTTGTTTTCACCCTGGCCATCGGGCTGGCAGTGAGTTATCTCATCCCAAGCACGTCGTGGGAGGGGCGAAACGCAAAAGCTGAAGTCTCAAATGTGAGCCAGACAAAACGTCATTGCTCGCACTGAGAACGAATGGATGAACGAACCGCAAGGCGTGAGATCTGCCGTGTCGGTCAACTGATGTATGACCGCAGTTATGTTGTCTCGTCGGATGGCAACATTAGCGTTCGACTCGATGATGGCCGGATACTGGCGACGCCTACGATGACCTGCAAGGGTCGGATGACGGAAGATTGTCTGTCGATCACGGATGCTTCAGGCCGCCCTCTTTCTGACCGCAAACCCTCTAGCGAGCTGGCCATGCACCTTTTGATCTACGGTGAGCGGCCGGAGGTCAAGGCCGTTTGCCATGCACATCCGCCGCATGGAACCGCCTTTGCCGTAGCTGGTCTGGCGATCGATCAACCCATTCTGTCCGAAGTTATCCTAACCCTGGGGTGTGTTCCGCTAGCAGGTTATGGCACGCCGTCAACTGAAGAACTAAGTGATGCGATGCGACCATTGATCAAGCATCACAATGCCCTGTTGATGGCCAACCATGGCGCGGTAGCTTATGGGGAGAATCTCTGGCAGGCATTTGATCGCCTCGAGACACTCGAGCATACGGCACGAATTGCAATCCTCTCGCGTATACTGGGCGGTTCAAAAAACCTACCGGCGGATGCAATCGAGAAACTGATCAACGTGCGCGAAGCTGCGGGGTACCTGGGAGAAGGCGCGCGTTGTCAGGCTTGCGGGTATTTGCACGAGACCCGTCTCAGCTGTCCCACGGGGGATCGTCCGCCGGCGCGAAAAGATGTTCATTCCGCTCCTAACGGCGCCGGTAAGATCTCTTTAACACGCGAAGAACTGGTAGAGTTACTCAGCCAGGCAGTTAGTGATAAATAGTGAATGGTGAATGGTGAATGGTGAATCGTAAATGGTGAATCGTAAATCGTGAATGGTGGTGATGTGAAGGAAAATCAACCATTCACCATTCACCATTTACCATTCACGATTTACTATTCACATCTTTTGAGGAGCATCTGAATGCAAGAAGCACTCGGCATGGTTGAAACCAAAGGTCTGGTGGCAATGATCGAAGCGGCGGACGCTATGGTCAAGGCTGCCAATGTCACTTTGATAGGGTACGAGAAGATTGGCGCCGGATTTGTAACGGCCATCGTTCGCGGTGATGTAGCGGCTGTCAAAGCCGCTACCGACGCCGGTGCGGCCGCCGCGCGGCGGGTTGGCGAACTGGTCAGCGTCCATGTCATACCGCGCCCCCATGGCAGCGTCGACGAGGCCCTCCCGATTGGTAATCGTGGCTAAGCATGATTATCGCGCGCATTGTGGGAACCGTTGTTTCAACGCAAAAGGATGAACGGTTGCATGGCAAAAAGCTGCTCATCGTACGGCCGATAAACGTCGACGGTTCCGACACCACTGGTTACGTTGTGGCTGTTGACACCGTGGGAGCGGGCTTTCATGAACGAGTTCTGGTGGTCGCAGGCTCGAGTGCCCGGCTGGCTCAGGGACTTAAAGACGTACCTGTCGATGCTGCTATTGTGGGCGTGATCGACACTGTCGATATAACCGCTGCTTAGTTCCAAGTTCCAAGTTTCTGGTTAGTTCCAAGTTTCAAGTTTCAAGTTCAAGCCTGGAACCTGAGACCTGAAACTTGAAACTTGAAACTTGAAACTTGAAACTTGAAGACTTGAAACCTGAAACTGTCATATGCAATTAGCCCGCGTAATCGGAACAGTGGTGGCTACTATGAAGAATGAGTCGCTTCAGGGTCGAACTCTGCTGGTGATTCAGACACTCAACCAGAACCTCAAGCCGGCTGGGAAGCCGATGGTCGCGGTAGATTCCGTGGGTGCGGGAGTTGGCGAACTGGTTTTCTGGTGCCGAGGCAAGGAAGCCAGTTTTCCGTTTAGACGTGAGGATACACCTACCGATTGCACGATCGTGGGTATAGTCGATTCTGACCAACATGTTACGCAGTAAACGCAGGCCCTTCGCTTTGTCAGCAACCTGACAGGTTGCTTTACTTATGATTCTCGCCAAGATCCTCGGAAACATCGTCGCGACAAGGAAGAATCACCGCTATGAAGGTGCGCGCGTGATGCTATGCCAGCAGATAACCCCTGAGGGTGAAGAAACCGGCACCACCCTCCTGGCGTTGGACGCGGTGGATGCAGGAGTCGGCGACACCGTATTGATCGTTCAGGAAGGCTGGAGTGCTTCAACGGTCGCCACCGGCAAAGCTGGAGCGGCAATCGATTCAGCAATCGTCGGTGTGGTCGATCGAATCGACCTGTTCAAATAGGAAAGAAATCCTTTTCCGGCGGTTTCCATATCAATAGCGAAATGACAGGCCGGAAAGCCTGACCTACAATGAGTACAAATGGCAAGTGAGTTTGATCAGGCGCGGTCGATGGCCGAACGAATCGCTCGGCGTGTCTCCCTGGACTCGCCGGAATCTTCGAGTAAACCTATTGCGGCAACGGATCTGACTTCGGAACTGGCTGCGATGCGCGTGAGTTTGGGAGATCTGCAGCGTCGTCTGGCTCAGATCGAATCGAAGGTCCGGTCCTCGCCCACCGATGGACCAGGGGTCCAGGAGATTCAGCCTCCTCCTCAAACTCCCCGCACGCATTCGCCATGGTTGGCTGGTGTAAATGCATCGTCGTCACATCCCAGTGAGGAAAAATTTGGCGTTGAAGAAGCAACGATCACTGAGCTCGTCGATTTTTTCCAGAACGAAAAGCGGTGCACGATGGAGCCTGGCGGGAAGCCCTGCGATCATTGCGCCATGTGCAGCTCGCGCGGATTCTAAAAACAGAGTTAGCCTCAACCAGGAAAAGAACCATTGACATTGGTCATTGGGGATTTGTCATCCCGAGGTTTTTGTGTGGCTTGGTGACTTGTTCAACCAACGACGAGGTCAAGAACGATCCACGAAATCACACGAAATGAACACGAACAAAAGATTCCGCTAGCTTTTGAATGACAAATGAAAAATTATGAAAAAATGTCCAATGACCAATGTCAAATGGCTGTTTTGTTTTAGTCTCCTTACTAACTATTTACTTTTCGCATTGCTGTTCTGATCCTTGCGCAAGCTGTTCGCATCAATCTTCGGAACCTCAGCCGCTCCCTCCTGGGCCTTGAAATAAGGTTCTTCCTTAAAACCGAAGAGCTTCGCTGAGATCACCGTGGGAAAGCGCGCGCGGGTGGTGTTGTAATCCTGGACCGAGTCGTTGTAATCCTTTCGCGCCGTGGCGATGCGATTCTCGGTGCCCTCAACTGCGTCCTGCGCTTTCAGGAAGTTCTCGTTCGATTTCAGCACTGGATACTGCTCCTGCAATACCAGCAATCTTCCAATCGTTCCTCCGAAGCTGTTAGCTGCATCTATCACCGCTTGCTTCTGCTCAGGTGTTTTGTCACCCCCCTCGCCTGCCGGCGCTTGTTGAGTCGCATTCAACAATTGAGATCTGGCTTTCGCGATGGTGCCAAACACTTCTTGCTCCTGCACGCCGGCCAGCTTGGCGGTCTCGATTAGATTTTGCAGCAAGTCAGCTCGCCGCTGGAGTTGGGTTTCCACGTTGGCCCATTTCCCCTTCACGTCCTGCTGTTTTGTTGTCAGCGTGTTGTAGCCGCAGCCACTCGCCGTCAGAGCCAGGAAAATCACGAGTGGGAGTAGTAACGCCGGTCGATGTTTCATCTCTATTCTCCTCAATCTTTTCCTAAGGTTACTGCCGCTCCCCAATCCATTTTATCGACATCCTCGATAACACGCTCAACTTGATCCAGGTAGGCGGCAAAGATTTCGTTTGTCTCTTTCTCCGATGAGGGCAAGGCGCCGCTGGCGCGAAATTCAAAGATTCTTTCAAACGGGTGCATCTCAAGATTCAGCAGTTGGGCAGCGGCTCGAACGCACTCGGGCTTTGCGACTGGCGCCGCTTTGCCATGCAGCAGTAACACGGCCCGGAACAGCGCTGCGAAACTTGCGAGGCTTTCACTCATCAGGTTGCACAGCTTCTCAATGGACGTCGACGCCGGAATATATAGTCTGCGAAGTTGAATCAACTTGCTCCGCAGCTCGTATTCCGTCTGGTGACGCAGATTACGATCGGAAAGTTTTGCGAACTCAAAGGGGTCTTTGCCGTAAAGAACTATGCGTGCGTTGGCCATCTGGTGAAACTCAATTGGAAATACGTCTGCCGCATCCGATAGTTCCTCGACGGTGAAGTAAACAGGCAAAGGATGGCCCAGACGTTGCCATTCGCGCATGGGGGCCTGTGCCAGTCGCAAATCTTCCGGCGTAATCCGGTTCAAAGCGATCAGCAGGTTGTAATCAGACTGCAACTCGATATGATCACCCGCCGCCGCCGACCCGTAAAGCACAACCGACGCGAGATTATCGCCATGGGTCGTTCGCAGATCGTTGATTAATCCACTCAGCGCTTCTTGAACAACTGTTTTAGCCATCGATTTCTCGCGATGTTATCAAATCCGTGACGATTTCGCGCTCGGGCGATCTACCAGCTTCCGCCTGCGCCACCTCCGCCAAAGTCTCCGCCGCCGCCAAAGCCGCCACCACCAAATCCACCTCCACCTCCACCGCCGCCGAAACCGCCGCCGCTCCAGCCAGATCCGCCCCAACCTCCGCGTCTGCCCGTATTGCTCAATAAACTGCCGAGAAGTAAAGCTTGCAGACAGCCACCGCCTCCGCCGCGTCGCGCCGAAGACAAGAACAGAATGACTACGACCGCAATCAAGATAAAGGTAAAGCAACCGCCCACCCCGGTAGCGGGACTTGAACGCCGACGCTCAGGAACCTGTCTCTCGGCATTGCTCTGATCGACGCCCTCGATGCTAAACCCTCGCTTTTGAGCGAGCGTGGCAACGTATGCCTGCACAGTATCGTTTATACCCTGGCTGTAATCTCCTTTTCTGAACTGAGGCACCAGGCGTTCGCGTTGGATCTGTCCCACCACTCCGTCGGAAAGATCGCCTTCAAGATGCCGGCTTATCTGCGTCTGATATTTCCGGTCATTAACTGCGACCAACAACAGAAAACCGTTCTTCTCACCCTCTTTGGAACCGATACCCAGGCCGCGCGCAACCGCGACGGAATAGTCATAGATGTCTCGATCACCGGTCGTCGGTACAGTTACCACGGCGAACTCTATGTCCGCGCGTTGCTTGAGGTTTTGATAAAGAGTCTCAAGCCTCGTTGTGGTTTCAGGATCGATGACCTTTGCATTATCGATGACGGGAGTGAAGGGTTGTGGGAGGGGAATCGGCGAAGATCCGGACTGGCCAAGCGTCGACGCAGCCAATAGAACGACGACTGCCGCCACGAGTGCAGTCGAGACAATGGACCGTGAGATGCTGAACTCAGTCAATTTCTGGCGCGCTATCCCTCAATCAGTCTGTGTAAGAGATAAAAGAGCGCAACTCCTACAAAAACGACGATCGAGACCGTCGGGTTTCGTTCTTCTTTGTGATTGACTTCCGGAATCAAATCGCTGGCGGCGACATACAGCGTTACACCAGCAGAAAAGGGAAGCGCGTAGGCTACGGCTTGTACGCGAGAATTAAAAAGAGCCACAGTTATTACTCCGGCGAGTGTGGCGGCGCCAATCGCCGCGGTTGCTGCCAGTGCTTTTCCTGATGAGCGTCCGGAAGCGAGTATGATTGAGGCGACAGTGAATCCTTCAGGCATCTTGTGGAGCAGGATCGCGATGAATACCAGGAGTCCCACCTTGAAATCCACCAGGAAGGCCGACGCGATCGAGACGCCATCAAAAAACGTGTGGATCCAGAGTCCGCCCACAGCTGTGTATGCCGCGGATGGTCGCATGAAGGATTCCGGGTGGGTCTCGGCGCCGAAATGAAAGTGCGGAGCGATCGTATGCTCGAACAATTGAATGAGCAAATAGCCGGCCAGCAGGAGTGTCATGGCGCCTACAATCGCCTGGGCGGCCGATTCACCCTGGCGACCAGCACTCCAGATACTTACTGTCTCGGGCAGGATCTCAATAAAAATCGCTGCGAGCATGAACCCGGCGCCTAGGGCAACAAGGTATTTCAGAAAGCGCTCACCAAACCGATGAGCGCTGGAGGTTATTAGCAACCATCCGCCCAACAGATTAGCCCCTGCCGCCAGCAATCCGAAGAGCAAGAGTCCGGCCGGTCCTCCAAAGGTGCTCTCCATTCAGCTGCTACTCATTCTGCTTTTTAAAGGATTTACTGGCTGGCAAATATACAGCAAGCGTTCTTTGATGGCTATTTGAATAGTCCTGAGGATAGGTTGTTAGGATCGGAGGAAGGGTGTTATTGATTACACACTTTAAACAAGCCTGCCCGGAAGGGGCTGCTCTTTGCGAATTGGAAGGGGTTACAGCGTTAGTGAGGCAGCCGCCAACCTATTTCTTGATATTGGCAGTTTTCCGTCTCTTTCGGATTAGAGTTACCAGGCCTGCGAGTCCAATACCAAGAAGAGCCATTGTGGCCGGCTCCGGAAGTCCTACTGCGCCCGCTGGGGATTCCCGCACCACGTTCCAGCCAAGCACTGCCATACCATCGACAGAATGAATTGCTTCGGTGCTGAAACCGAGGTGACTAACGTCTGATTGGACGGCAAACAGACGCTCGTCGAACCTGTTTGTGCCGAAAGAGTCTAATCTCGCATTAGGAAAGTCAACACTACCTCGGTACAGCATCCCCCAACCTTCACTTTGGTAAATTGGTAAAGCTTTGGCGGAACTCGGCGCTACGGTTAACAGGAAAACAATTGCAAGGCCGACACCGACTCCCTTTAAGTTTTTGTACATAAGGTAGTCCTCTTGCTTCAAACCCGATTGTTTAGGGGGAACGCGGTTAAGCGAATAATTTTCGCAGCAAATCTCGGGCCGGATCGTTACAATGGAAAACTCCCTTTTAATTTGTTGTTTTCCACAGCGCTACCAAAGAAAACGTCCAATCCATAGACGACAATTCTAGAATCCGGACAAGACCCGGTTGGAGTTGGTTGTTGAGTTGGTAAGAACAAGATTCGCTGCGAGTGGCAGAGCGTGGGTAATGAGCAAGAAAAGAGCGACTTGGATCATCTCCTCTCTAACGCTGGAAGACAAAAAAGCCAACTGAATACAAAATTAGTATTGACACAGCAAAACTACCGGCGTAGTATCCGGCTCGTGGGTGGCCGAAAGTGGTCGGAAGTGGGTCCAACCTCGTAACTAGCCGATCATCGCAGTTTCTTTTCCATTTCGGTCGCCCTTTTAATTTCTCGCCATGCCGAAGAGATGCTCCGCGGAAATTACACGGCTCGGATCGACGCTAAAGGTCGGCTCAAAGTGCCGACCCAGTTTCGCCGTTTAATTGAGGAGAAGCATGGTCAGGAGTTTTACATAACCAGTCTGAACGGCGACTGCGTTCGGATCTATCCATTGCCCGAGTGGGAGAGCATCGAGCAGAGGCTTTCTCTACTACCAACAATGGATCCAGCCAGGCGACGGTTCCTTGATAGAACCAACTATTACGGCCAGCAAGCAAGTATCGATGGTCAGGGTCGGCTGCTGATTCATCCTTTGCTCCGCAAAAGCGCCGGAGTAGTTGGCGACGTGGCAGTCCTCGGCTATCTGAGTTACTTGGAAGTTTGGGAGCTCGACAGGTTTAAGCAACGATTGATCGCGGACCCCTATACGGAAGAAGACGAGGCAGCTATCGCGAGATTGGGCATTTGAAGACGGCGCGAGGGGCCAGTGAGAAGTGGCAATCCAGAATGCAAGTTGCCCCATTCTTGTCTTGTCGGGCATCTCTTTGACGGTGAAAGCAGTTCTTTGAACAAGATCACGGGGCGGTGGTGATGGCTGCGCTTTTGGGGGGCATTGGCGCGCCCCATCGCCCCGTGCTGCTTGCAGAGACCATGAGTCTCCTCGCACCTGAGCGAGGCGGCCTCTTTGTCGACTGTACGGTTGGTCTCGGAGGTCACAGCGAAGCAATTCTTGACGCCTCGACCGAAACTCGTGTCGTCGGAATCGATCTCGATGAAGAAGCGCTCGAGCTGACACGACAAAGGTTAGCGAAATTTGGCGGTAGACTCATTGCAGTCAAAGCAGACTTTCGCGACGTCGCAAGAGTACTCGCGGAACTGGGCGAAACCGCTCCGAGCGGAATCCTGGCTGACCTCGGCGTCTCGTCATTGCAGTTTGACACGGCAGACCGGGGATTCAGTTTTCGGTTTAATGCGCCGCTGGACATGCGCATGGATCGAAGCAGTGGAGGAGAGACAGCGGCGGATCTTCTGGCTCGCTTGCCTCAGGAGGAAATTGCTCGAATCATTTTTGAATACGGTGAGGAGCGAAACTCACGACGTATCGCCCGGCGGATAGTGCAAAAGCGGGAACAAGGGGAGCCAATAAGAACAACGAAGGAACTTGCAGAGTTAGTAGAGCGGAGTGCCCGCCCAGGCAAGAAAGGGCAAATTCATCCGGCGACTCGCACCTTTCAAGCTTTACGCATAGCGGTAAATCATGAGCTCGAAAGGTTGGACCAGTTCCTCGAAACAGCAATAGGTCTTTTACAACCGGCGGGACGATTGGCGGTTATCAGCTTCCATTCTCTTGAGGACCGAATCGTCAAACGCGAGCTGCGGCGGCTTGCCGGCCATTGCCAGTGTCCCCCACGACTCCCAGTTTGTTCGTGTGGCGCTCGGCAAGCGGTCGAAATCCTTACGCGGCGTCCGGTAACTCCCAGCACCAGCGAGATTGAAATCAATCCGCGGGCGCGCAGCGCCAGGTTGCGCGCCTGCAGCAAACTCGTCTCAGTTTGAAGGCGAAGACTAAGACGCCTTCGCAACTGAAATCGCTACCAGAGGTTGGACCATATGAACAGAGTGCCGCAAACGCAACGCAACTCGCGAGTTCTTCGTCAACGCGATGTGCCCGCGCTCTCCCGCCTCACTTTGCTTCTCTTCAGTGGAGTGGTCCTGGCATGTGGTTTCGTCTTTGCGGCAAAGCAGCACTTTGCAGCAGTCCAGTATGGCTATCAAAACGAGGATCTGCGTCGTGAGAAGCAGCGACTCCTGGAAGAGCAGCATCTCTTGTTGCTCGAACGAGAGCGGGTCTCCTCTCCTGCACGTCTTGAACCGGCTGCACGGCGACTTGGTCTAAAACCCGCAACATCGCGACAGGTTGGATCGATCAAGGCGGGCACAAGCCGTCAATGAAATGAAGTCCGCGGCGGCGGAGTGAATCACTTCCGTTGCAGTCAGTCAGGACTTTAATGTTTCGCTCGAGCGAGCAGCGAACAAGTTGAAATAACGATTCCCAGTGGAAGGGATGTAAGCCGGTGATGTTGGCACGCTTTGCCAATCAGGGTCAGTCCAGACCGGATACCTCAAGCAGCCGCGCGCTTTTCGTCGCGGCTTTAATTGTCTTGTGGATGGTGGGCATCAGCGCGCGTCTGGTTTATCTCCAGGTTTCCCGGCATGACAAGTTAGTTGAGCGCGCGCGCCAGCAACAGCAAGACGAAGTGGACACTTTGCCGCAGCGGGGCTCATTGCTGGATTGCCAGGGCAGAGAACTGGCGCGCAGCGTTGATACGGTCTCCTTGTTTGTGGCCCCGGATGAGATTTCTGATTATGGTTCGCTCGAATGCCTGGTCCAAACTCTGTCTGAGTCTCTCTCGCTAAACCACAAGCATCTACTCGAAGAAATCCAGCAGGCGAAAGCGGCGAGCCGGCGCTTTCTGTGGGTTGCCAGACGGGTTGAAGCTGACCAGGCAAATAACCTGGTAGCTCTGAATTTGCCGGGACTTCATTTTCGAGACGAGCCAAAGCGTTACTACCCTAACGGTTCGCTGGCCGCTCATGTGCTGGGATACGTTGGTATCGACGGGATCGGTTTGGGTGGTGTTGAGCGAACCTATAACGAAAAGATAAGCGGCGAGTCTGGGAAACTCTTTCTGGAAAAGGATTCCGGCGGTCGAGTTTACGAAAGCCTCGAAATCCCGGCTAAGCCTGGACAGACACTAGTTCTGACAATTGATCAGTCTATTCAGTACAAAACTGAACAAGCCCTGAGCGCGGCGGTCGAGCAGTCACGGGCAAAGTCTGGAACGGCCATCGTCCTGGATCCGCGCACAGGTGAGATTCTTGCTCTGGCAAATGCTCCCACATTCGATCCTAATAACGTGGGCACGACCAAAGCTGAAGCGCGGCGCAACTGGGCGCTGGAAAACATCTATGAACCGGGATCGACTTTCAAGATAGTTGCCTTCTCAGCGGCTATAGAAAAAGGACTGGTCAAACCCAGCGACAAAATCGACTGTCAAATGGGATCGATCACGGTGGCTGGCCGGCTGGTGCACGATCACCACGCGTTCGGCAGTTTGACAATCGCGGAAGCCCTGGCAAAGTCCAGCAACGTTGCCGCTATCAAGCTCGGCATCCGCGTCGGCGATCCATCGATGTACGAGTACATCACGCGATTTGGTTTTGGCTCTAAAACCGGAGTCGAACTGCCAGGAGAAACAGCAGGCATTCTTCGTCAGGTAAATCGCTGGCAACCCTCTTCCATCGGTTCTATCGCGATCGGCCAGGAGGTCGGAGTCACACCTTTGCAGATGGTGGCCGCCTTCGGCGCCTTGGCCAATAACGGGCTGCGCGTAGCGCCGCATCTGGTGCGAGAAATTCGCACCTCAAATGGCGAGACACTTTATCGCGCCCGGCCCGACGAGCGGCGCGTTATAAGTGAAGAGACGGCAATCGCGCTTCGCGGAATGCTGGAAGGCGTAACTCTCAAGGGCACTGCAAAGAAAGCACAACTCGACGGGTACTCGGCGGCGGGCAAGACCGGCACAGCCCAGAAGATCGATCCAAAAACGCGAGGGTACTCCAAAACCAAGCACGTAGCTTCGTTCGTCGGCTTTGCCCCGGTGGGAAACCCGGCCGCTGTGATTATCGTGGTGATCGACGAGCCTGCCGGCTCCTATCACGGTGGCGATGTGGCCGCTCCAGTTTTTCGAGCAATTGCCGAACAGGTGTTACCGGAACTGGGTACCATGCCTGACACGCAACTCAAGGCATCTCCTGAGTTGATTGCCCAGGCTGGCCCTAAGACAAAAGTCAGCGACAAGGCTGACGCAGCGCAGCGGCAGGTCGACGATGCACGGAAGGCCACACTGCCCACTGTGGCTCCCAACGGCGATGGCAGCGGAGAGATTGTCTATGCGGCTGCCACCAACAAATCCATACTGATGCCGGACTTGCGTGGGCGGAGTGTGCGCGATGTTGCTCGAGCCTGTGCTCAGCTGGGTTTACAAGTCGAGGCGCGTGGAGAGGGGCGGGTAACCCGGCAGAATCCGGCGCCGGGAAGTGAGATTGAATCCGGGCGGGTGGTGTATTTCGAATTCGGGCGAGCCAATTAGCGTGGTTTCGAGGACACTTGCAAAACCGACGGAGAGGCAGACATGATCCCCCAACGTACCCCGAGCAGAGTGAGTCCGGAAGGTGGAGTAAGATGCCGAATAGCTGCTTGTAGGCAACGATTACGCAATAGTCGCATAACCCACAGGGCGACAATTCATAGTCAAATAGAGAAAGCGTCGCGGCCGCTCGCGGGCTTTCCGGCGGAAATAGCCGGCGCAGAGCCCGCCACCATCATGGACGCTGCCGCTGGGCAAATGGCCGACTTGCCAGATCGGCCCAGTGGACATGGCGGGCTGGTTTTAGCGGCAAAGACAAAACTTGAAGAGGTCGGAATAACGTGAGGGTTGGGGAAGCATTAGCTTTGATGGGCGCAAATAGCAATAACCTGAGCGCCGAGTTATTTGACAAACAAATCGCAGATTATTCGATTGACTCGCGTTCTGTGGGCGCGGGCGAACTCTTTTTTGCACTATCACAGGAAGACTACGCCCGCGCCGGTTTTAACGGCACTTTTGCCGATGGCCACCAGTTCATCCTCGAGGCATTTCAAAGAGGGGCGATCGCTGCTGTGGCTCGCTTTGATCGAGTTCGTGATGATCAGAAACTGTCTGAGATAAAGGCAAGGCTGCTTTTGGTCGATGATGCAATAGCGGCTTTGCAAACCCTGGCGCGAAAGGTTTACGAATCATGGGCCAAGCCCGTGGTGGCAATCACCGGAAGCGCCGGCAAGACGACGGCGAAAGAGTTGACAGCTCATGTCCTTGCCGCCGGCGGCCGCCGAGTCCTGAAAAGCGAACGAAACTACAACAATGGTCTCGGTCTGCCGCTCTCGGTTTTGCGTATGGTTACGACCGGTAGAACACCCGACCAGTTCGACGTGGCGGTGCTGGAGATGGGGATGTCGTCACCCACTCATGAGATTCGTCGATTGTGTCAGATCACGCCGCCGGACATTGGCGTCGAGCTTATGGTGGCACCAGTTCACCTCGAATACCTTGGCAGCATCGAGAACATCGCGGCGGCAAAGGCAGAATTAATTGAAGGATTGAAGCCGGACGGCACAGCGGTATTGAACGCCGACGATCCATGGGTGATCGGCATGCGTTCGAAACACAGCGGTAGGATCGTCACTTTTGGCATTGAGCATGAAGCCGACGTCAGTGCTTCGGAGATTGATACGCGGCGTCTCGGCCGAATTGGTTTTCGACTGAAGACCCCGCAGGGGAGCGCTGCTGCGCTGTTGCCAATGAGCGGTCGCCATAACCTTATGAATGCGCTCGCTGCAGCTGCCGTCGGAGCGTGCTTCGAATTCACGGCAACGCAGATTGCCGAGTCATTGCGCACTGGCAATCCGCCGAAGATGCGGGGTGAAGTCCTGGACTTCGCCGCAGGTTTTACAGTGGTCGATGACTCGTACAATTCGAATCCGCGCTCGCTGCTCAACATGGTGCAAACGATTACGACGGCGGGCGAGCAAAGACAGCGTTTGATTGTAATTGCGGGCGAGATGCTCGAACTCGGACCTGATGAAGCTACGCTGCATCGGCAAGCGGGAAGGGAAATGGCGAGCGCGGGAATAGATCTTCTCTGGGGGGTCAGAGGCCTGGCAAAAGAGATTATTGCCGGCGCAAACGAGGCAGGGCTTTCGGCAACACAGTTCTTCGAAACTTCCGCCGAGGCCGCAGTGGCGATCATCGCGGAGGTGCGAGCAGGGGATTTGATTCTGGTGAAGGGGTCACGCGGAGTAGCAACTGACCAAATCGTCGATTCCCTGCGCCGGCATTTTCCCTTGCTGGGGGAGAAAGGGTAATTGCAGCATGACGCCTTCCCATGGAATTCAAAAGGAGCTTTGTGCCGGGACGCAAAGATCGTAGTCTTGGATTTGGCCGATTTTCCTGCTTATTGTTGAGGCGCCGCTGAGATGATCTATTACCTGTTTTATGAACTGCTTTACAACCACTTCAAGGACAAAGAGTGGTACCTGATCAAGGCGCTGAATGTATTTCAGTACGTAACTTTTCGGACCGCCTACGCGTCAATTACCGCACTGCTAATCTCGCTTGTTTTTGGCGGCAAGTTGATCAACGCCCTGCGCAAATGGAACATCGGGCAACAAATTCGCGAAGAAGGTCCGCAGGCCCACATGACCAAGCGTGGGACACCGACTATGGGCGGCGTGTTGATTGTCGGCTCAGTCATTATTTCGACTCTCTTGTGGGCGCGCTTGTCGAGCTTCTATGTTTGGACTGCGATGCTCGCGACGGTGCTTTTTGCGGCAATCGGGTTTGTGGACGATTACGCCAAGATGGCCCGTCAGCGAAGCCTGGGTTTGACTGGCCGGCAAAAACTTTTGTCGCAATGTTTGATCGCCGTTGGGGTTTGGGCGGTACTTTTTCTTTCAGTGAAGTATTTCGGCGGGGACTATTCCTGGAATGTAAGCATCCCGTTTTTCAAGATTACAGCAGCCCCGGGCAACGTAGTAAGCACCATTGGACCATACCTTTATCTCGTATTGATTATCGTAGTGCTATTGGGCTGGTCCAACGCTGTGAATCTGACGGACGGGCTTGACGGATTGGCAATCAGCGTCACTTTTATCGTGATGACGGCGATTACTGGATTTACGTATTTGAGCAGCGACGCTCGCTGGGCGCGCTACCTGGAACTGACGCATCGACCGGAAGCCGCGGAGTTGACAGTTTTCTGTGGGGCCATGGCCGGAGCCAGTCTGGGTTTTCTTTGGTACAACGCCCCGCCCGCCCAGGTGTTCATGGGTGACGTTGGTAGCCTGGCCATCGGAGGCGCGATCGGGACCGTCTCTGTTCTGACTAAACAGGAGTTCATGTTGGTGATGGTCGGTGGAGTTTTTGTGATTGAGGCGCTCTCCGTCATGTTGCAAGTGAGCGTCTTTAAGATGACCAAACGAACGACGGGCACCGGACGCAGGCTGTTCAGAATGACACCGCTGCATCATCACTTCGAGATGCAAGACTGGAAGGAGTCAAAGATAGTTTTTCGGTTTTTAATCTTAGCGATTCTCTTTGCGCTCTTGAGTCTGTCTACTTTGAAACTGAGGTAAGGCCACGGAGACACGGAGAAACAGAGTTGAAGGAATCAGGAAAGAATTGCACGTGTGTTTACTCGTTGGATGTCTCCGTGACTCAGTGCCTCTGTGGCTAAAATGGAAGTTGCGAATAAGAAAGTCCTGATCCTGGGGGCGGCTCGCAGTGGCATCGCTGCGGCCAAATTTCTGGCGGCACGCGGTGGCGTAGTTGCCATTAACGATCAAAAGCCGTTTGAGAACTGGAGTGCCGAAGCGGTTGCGCTCAAGCGCGAAGGGATTGCCTGTCTTCCCGGGGAAGTGCCGAGTTGGCTGCTCGATCAGCTTGACCTGGTAGTCGTCAGCCCGGGAGTTCCCTCAAACGCGATCCCGATCCGTTACGCCGAGCGGATGGGAGCCGAGATCCTCGGCGAGGTTGAATTAGCGGCTCGTTATTTGAAGGGACGAATGGTTGGCATCACCGGTACGAACGGCAAAACGACAACGACAACCCTGGTTGGCGAACTCTTAAAGGATGCTGGAGTGCCGGTTCAGGTGGGCGGAAACATTGGCCAGCCTTTGATCTCTTTGGTTGAGAGTTCGCTCGATGAAGGCTGGACTGTTGTCGAGTTATCGAGCTTTCAGCTCGAGACGATTCGCGATTTCCATCCCGAAGTTGCGGTAGTTCTTAATGTCACGCCGAATCACATGGATCGATATGAATCTTTCGTGGATTACGCCGCCGCCAAACATCGAATCTTTATGAACCAGAAAACTGGCGATGTGGCCATCCTTAATGCCGATGACGAAGTGGTGTCCTCATGGGCAGCCGGCTTGCGAGCTCATGTAGTGAAGTTCAGCGTCAAGCGAGAACTCGAGGAGGGTCTATTCCTGCGCGGTAACGAGATTATTTCGAAAACTCGCGACGGCGAAAAGGTGCTGCTGCGGCGCGGCGATATGAAGTTGCGCGGCTTGCATAATGTTGAGAATGTTCTGGCAGGACTGGCGGCAGGCTTGGCCTGCGGCGCCGCACCAGCTTCGATGCTCGAAACGATCAAGGTATTTCAGCCTGTCGAACATCGTCTGGAGTTTGTCGCTGAAGTCGACTGTGTGAGGTTCTACAACGATTCCAAAGCGACGAGCGTGGATGCCACAGTGAAAGCGCTCGAAGCATTCAGCGAAGACCCGGGTAAGGTGGTATTGATTCTTGGCGGGCGGGGTAAAAAGGCGCCCTATGCACCGCTCGCATCGCTGGTCACTGAAAAGGTTCGCAAGCTGATTCTCATCGGAGAAGATACCGGGACGATTGCTCGGGAGCTGGGCCAATACGCGCCGCATGAACGAGCCGGTGATATGAGAGACGCAGTCAATGCAGGGTTCAAGTCGGCTACCTCGGGTGATGTCGTCCTGCTGGCGCCGGCATGCGCGAGCTTTGACATGTTCGAGAGTTTCGAACACCGCGGAAAGGTTTTTAAAGAAGCGGTGCGATCGCTGAGTCATGAAATTCAAGATCAATCGGCAGTCGGCAATCGGCAATCGGCTATCAAAAATTGATTCATGGCGCGAAAACTTGCCCCGGACAAATGGTTGTTTGCCGCTACAGTCGGACTGGCCCTGTTTGGCGTTGTTATGGTTTATAGCGCCTCAGCGGTAATGGCCCAACGTGAAAACGGCAGCCAATTCTATTACGTCATTAAGCAGGGTATGTGGCTCACAATAGGTTTTGGAGTCATGTTGGGAGCGATGCAGTTCAACTATCAACAATTGAAGAGGCGGCGACTCGTTTTTGGCCTGTTCACGGTGACCCTGCTCATGCTCATTGCTGTTTTTGCTTTCTCGAAAACGAACGGCGCGCATCGTTGGATCAAGTTGAACGTTTTTTCCGTTCAGCCTTCGGAGCTTTCGAAACTGGCGCTAACGATCTTCCTTGCTTACTTTTTGGAGAAACGGGCTGGAGAAGAGGGCGATTTCTGGGGCACTTTTGTACCGTGTGGGCTGATGACTGCCATTCTTGCTTTGCTCGTGGTGCTCGAGCCCGATCTTGGGACGGCGTTAATGCTCGGTGTGTCGTTTGTAGTGATGACCTTTACGGCTGGCGCGCGTTTGAAGCACCTGGCGATCGCCATGGCTCCGGCGTTGGCCGGCTTGGCAGGCATGTTGATCTTCGTGCCTTGGCGCCTGGGGCGAATTATCACTTTCCTGGATCCCTGGTCCGATCCGCAAAACAAGGGGTTTCAGGTTGTTCAATCGCTAATCGCGGTCGGCTCAGGCGGCGCACACGGGCTGGGATTCGCCCAGGGAAAACAAAAAATGTTGTTTCTGCCGTTCGCTCACTCTGACTTCATCTTTGCGGTCATCAGCGAAGAGCTCGGGTTGCTGGGCGCACTCGCGGTGGTCGCCGTGTTTGGTCTATTTCTTTGGCGTGGCCTGCGGGCTGCGCTCCACGCCCCGGACAGGTTTGGAATGTTGCTTTCGATCGGAATCGTAACTTGCATCGTGGCCCAGGCGCTGTTCAACATCAGTGTGGTCCTGTCCCTGGTGCCGACAAAAGGCATTCCGCTCCCTTTAATCTCTTATGGCGGCTCTTCCCTGGTGCCAACCCTGGCGGCAGTTGGCATTCTACTCAATGTGTCACAACATTCCGGGGGTTCATTCGATATAGGAGCCTTGGACACAGGGAGCGCTAAAAAAGAAAAGGAGACCACGCGCTTGAGCGCGGCAATGGTGCAGCGCCTGATCTCAACGCGCTTTGGCTATTAGAATGCGCGTTTTAATCGCGGCCGGCGGGACGGGCGGGCACATATATCCAGGCATTGCCGTTGCCCAGGAGGTTATTCGCCGAGACGCAAAGTCACTGGTTAGGTTCGTTGGTACGCCACGCGGCCTGGAATCAAAGCTTGTGACGCGAGCGGGTTTTGAACTTTCGTTCATTGACATATCAGGTCTGAAGAATGTTGGACCAGCGGCGCGTGCCCGCGGACTGGCGTTACTGCCGAGAAGTTTTTATTCGGCGCGTCGCGTCATCAGAGAGGTAAACCCGGATGTTGTGGTCGGCGCCGGAGGTTATGTGTCCGGGCCCGTATTATTGACCGCGGCGCTGATGAAGCGCCGCACTTTGGTAATGGAGTCAAACGCGCTACCAGGTTGGACAAACCGCGTTCTGGCGCGTTTCGTTGATAAAGCGGCCGTCTCTTTTGATCAGGCCCTCGTCTACTTTCGCGGTAAGGCGGTAGTAACAGGGAACCCCGTTCGCCGCGAGTTCTTTGAGATACCGAGAAAGCAACGGAACGCAAGCCGGTTTTCGTTGCTCATTTTTGGAGGATCGCAAGGGGCGCATGCGATTAATGAGGCCATGCTGGCGGCACTACCATCACTGCGGGAATGGAAGGACGTATTGCAGATAATCCATCAAACGGGAACGGCGGATCTGACAGGCGTCCAGGCTGGTTACCAGGCAGCCGGCTGGGCCCTCGCTGATGTTCGTCCTTATATAGAGGACATGGTTAAAGAATTTGCTGCCGCCGATCTGGTGATTTGCCGGGCTGGAGCCACGACGACGGCGGAACTGATTGCGGCGGGAAAGGCAGCCATAATGATACCGTTCCCCTTCGCCTCAGATGATCACCAACGCAAAAACGCCGAGGCCCTGGAGCAAGCTGGCGCGGCGCGAATGATTCTTCAGGAAGCGCTCAGCGGGAAAAGGCTAGCACAGGAGATTGGGGAATTAGTGAGGGATCGGGAACGAGTAAGCAGGATGGAAAACGCTAGCCGCCAATTGTCTCGCGGCGATGCAGCAGCCGCTGTGGTTGATATGATTGAGGAACTGGCCAGGTAATTGCCGATGGCCAATTGCCGATTGCCGATTGCCGATTGAAAGACAAGCGAGAGTTTGGAAAAAGAATCGGCACTCGGCACGAGGCAATCGTCAAATCTGCTACCGTCCAAATCGGCCATCGGCCATCGGCAATCGGAAATAACAAATGTTTCGTCGCATTCAACATGTTCATTTCGTTGGCATCGGCGGCATAGGTATGTCCGGTATCGCGGAGGTCCTGGTAAATCTGGGCTTTCGAGTCTCCGGCAGCGATCTAAAACGTTCAAGCGTAACCGACCGTCTGCAAAAAATGGGAGTTGAGGTTACTGAGGGACACCGGGCTGAGAATGTTGGCGACGCACACGTGGTAGTCCGCTCAACTGCCGTGCGCGACGATAATCCTGAAGTCATCGCAGCTCAACAGCGCTCGATTCCCGTTATTCCCCGCGCCGAGATGCTCGCCGAACTGATGCGCTTGAAACCGCATTCAGTCGCAGTAGCCGGATCTCATGGAAAGACGACGACCACTTCTATGGTATCAACGGTCCTGGGAAACGCCGGTCTGGATCCGACCATTGTAGTTGGTGGTGTGGTGGGCGCATTCGGTTCTAACGCTCACCTCGGAACCAGTGATTTGATGGTGGTCGAAGCAGACGAGAGCGATCGATCATTCCTGATGTTAACCCCAACCATTGCCGTGGTGACCAATATCGACCGCGAACACATGGACTACTACCATGACATGGATGACGTCCGGGTGTGTTTCACGAACTTTGTTAACAAGGTCCCCTTCTACGGCTCATCGGTCCTCTGTCTGGACGATCCAAACGTGCAGGCCATCATTCCACACATTGAAAGAAGACGAATGACCTACGGTCTGAGCGCGCAAGCCGATGTGTCGGCACATGGAATTCGCTACAACAGTAATTTTGGCTCGACCTTCATGGTCTGGCGCGGCAGTGATGTGGTCGGCGAAGTTTCTTTGCAAGTCCCCGGGGTCCACAACGTTTATAACTCGCTGGCAGCGATCGCCGTGGGCTTTGAATTGGATGTTCAGTTCGACAAGATTGCCGACGCTTTGGGTAGTTTTGTTGGAGCCGCAAGGCGCTTTCAGCAACGAGGGCAGGTCAATGACATTCTCGTTATTGAGGATTACGGACATCACCCAACGGAGATTCGGGTGACACTGGCAGCGGCGAAAATCGGTTCCGGCGGCCGGCGATTGGTAGTTCTGTTTCAACCTCATCGCTACACGCGAACGCATGATTTGATGCAGGAATTTGCGCGCTCTTTCAATAACGCCGACTCGCTGTTTATTACCGATATTTATGCTGCAAGCGAGGATCCAATCGAGGGTGTCACCTCTGAAGCGTTAACAAACGCGATCAAGCGTTTCGGTCACAAGGACGTTCGCTATGTTGGTCGTCTGGATGATGCGGCTGAAGCGTTGCAAGCACATGTACAGCCTGGTGATCTGGTATTGACGATGGGGGCGGGCACGGTTAATCGCGTGAGCGAACAGTTATTGGATCTGCTGCGGGGACAGAATGGTTAGAAGAGATGGCTGAGCTGAGGAATCAAGGTGCAAAAGAACGCGATCGCGCGATTGAAGAGATCGCGCGCGCTCTCGGCGTGCGGGCTGAACGCGGACGTCGCTTTGCGGAGCTGACTAGCCTGCGTGTTGGCGGATCCATTGATTGGGTAATCTCGCCCGAGACCGAAGAACAGGCGGCGGCGGCGGTGTTTGCGCTCGAACAAGCCGGGATTGGCTGGCGAGCGCTTGGCTCTGGCAGCAATGTGCTGGCGGATGACGCCGCGCACCATTACGTGGTTGTCAGTTTGCGCGAACTCAAGGGAGAGGTTCGATTCAGCGGCAATACTGCCTCGGTGAGTGCAGGCTATTCGTTGCCGCGGCTTTGCATTGACGTTGCGCGTCAGGGTTTGTCGGGTATCGAGGGACTGGGCGGCATTCCCGGAACGGTCGGGGGCGCACTGTGGATGAATGCGGGAGCTTACGATCAGGAGATCGGAAAGGTGACTCAAAGCGTTAGGGTGGCGCACGAGGGACGCGTCGTTGAAATTCCAGGCAGCACTGTTTCGTGGAACTATCGCCACACCTCTTTCAAGGATGGACAGCTGTTGTTGGGCGCTACTTTGTTACTTACACCCGATGACTCGGCGAAGATTCGCGAACGCATGGAAGATGCCAAGACAAAGCGATTGGCGACGCAACCACACGGCGCCCGCTCGGCGGGATGCTTTTTTAAGAATCCTCCAGCCAATGCGGTGGGCACTGGAAAAATGATCGACCAGATGGGGATGAAGGGAACCCGACGCGGCAGCGCGGTTGTTTCACCGATTCACGCTAACTTCATAGTAACCGAAGGCGAAAACGCGCGTGCGGAAGATGCTTTGGCGCTGGCCGAGGAAATACGTGAACGAGTAAAACGCGAGCATGGGATCGATTTGGAGTATGAAGTTGAATTGTGGCGCGCGAGCACGCCGACGGAAGCTGGGTCAGACGGTACCGGAAAGGAGGAGTAGCTTTTGCGAGAACAAGTACTTAGTCAAAAGGTTGGCAATCGCACAGGCATCTCTGCAAAAAACCGGTCGGGCTCGATGCAGCAACGACCGGCGCGAAGAGAGCGCGGGGCCTCGAGTGACAGTCTCGGCGGCCGGCTTCGTCTTCTGCTCGGCTATATTCCGCTGTTCCTCAAGGTCGCTGCTGCAATCACAATGGGGCTCTTACTTTTCGCAGGCTACAAAGCCGCCGCATCCGCCAGGTTCTTCCGGCTGCGCTCGGTCGAAGTTCAGGGAACAGCGCGGGCCTCAGTCGATGCAGTGCAGGCGATTGTGCGCCGCGACGTTGCCGCCACAGGAGTTTGGCAGGCGGATTTGAAGGAAATCAATGCTCACTTGCAGCAGCTTGCATGGGTGCGTACTGCAATCGTGACACGAGTGCTGCCGGATGGTGTTCGTGTTCGCATTGCTGAACGAATACCTCGCGCGGTCGTTCGGCTATCCTCCGGCCGCTTTGTTTGGGTCGACGACGATGGCGTGCTTCTCGGCGAGATGCAACCAACCGATGAGATGCCTCCATTCTTTTTGCGGGGATGGAACGAAGACGATTCCGAGTCTGCTCGCGGTGAGAATCGCGAACGGGTGCGAAAGTACCAGGAATTGCGGCGGCTCTGGGATGGTAACGGATTAACAGAGCGAGTCAGCGAAGTGAATCTGATTGACGTTCGTGACGTGCGGGCGCAATTGGCGGGGGACGATTCGCAGATTGAAGTGCGGCTGGGCTCGCAGGATTTGGGCAAACGCCTCAAACAAGCGCTCGAGGTTTTGGATGAACAGCGGCAAACAGCTCGCGGCGCTTTCATAAGTTACGTAGATCTGACTCAGGGCCGGAGGGCAATTGTGGGCTTTGTTTCCGGCGCGCACACGGTGGCAGATGGAAACGAGACAGCCGCAACCGCCGGAGACAAAAAGCCTGACGCCTCAAAAGCCCGAGCCAACAAGAAAGACGCTAAAGACGGCGACAAAGACAAGCAGGCCGACGCCAGGAAGAATCGCAATCGTCAGAACACACGGTGACTGCTTTCATCGGAGGACGCAGCTAGATGGCCAAGCGCACGCAATACACGATCGGCCTTGATATAGGGACGAGCAGGGTGACGTGTATTGCTGGCGAACTGGGTGAGGGTGGATTGCTGAACATCGTCGGCATTGGTGAAGCGGAAGCACGCGGCCTGCGCAAAGGGGTAATCGTAAATCCGGACGCGGCCGTCGATGCCATCAAAAAGGCTGTCGAAGAAGTTGAGCGCATGAGTGGGCTCGAAGCAGAGGAGGTCACAATTAACCTGGCGGGATCGCACATTCTCGGGTTCAACGGTCAGGCGATAGTGGCTGTTTCCGGGCGCGATCGCGAGATCGTGCCTGAAGATGTGCGCCGCGCGATCGATTCAGCCTGCGCTATTCAACTTCCCGCCGGAAGGGAAATCGTTGATCGGCTGCCCCAGGAATTCATTGTCGACGATCAGGATGGAATCAATGACCCCGTGGGAATGATTGGGGCGCGGCTGGCTGTCAAGGTTCATATCGTTACCAGCCCGGTTACAGCGCGACAAAATGCTATCAACGCAGTGAACCGCGCCGGACTGATCGTTGCGGACATGGTGTTGGAGCAACTGGCCGCTGCCGAGGCTTCCTTAACTGACGACGATAAGGAGTTTGGCGCTGCTCTGGTTGACATCGGAGCAGAAACCACCGGACTGATCATTTACCAGCGCGGCGCCGTGCAGCATACCGCTGTTTTTCCGCTTGGCGGGTCTCACTTTACCAACGACATCGCCTTTGGTTTGCGGACGCCCATCCCCGAGGCCGAGCGAATCAAACGCACTGCCGGTTGCGCCTGCAGCACTTCGTTGAGCGAGATGGAACGGAGCGAAATGGTTGACGTTCCTTCAGTCGGTGGCCGGCCGCCGCGGCAGTTATCGCGTCAGATTCTCTGCGACATCCTGCAGCCGCGAGCCGAGGAAGTACTGATGCACGTAGCAGACGAGATCAAGGATGCCGGTTGGGAGCGACAGCTCTCGAGCGGCGTAGTGCTGACTGGCGGGGGCGCCCTGCTAAATGGTATGACCGAAATTGCCGAACAGGTATTCGATGCGCCTGTTCGCATTGGTTTTCCCGAGCGAGACCGCTTCGGTGGTCTGGTTGAAGACGTTCAAAGCCCGGCGTGGGCTGCTGCGGCAGGACTGGCGTTACTGGCTCAACGTGCGCAGGCTACCGAGATGCGCACAGTAATGAATCGGCGCGGCCAGACCGGCAAGCTCACACACTTTGTTTCGCGATTTCGAAATCGTTTCAGTAGTATTTTCTGACAACTTGTTGTATGCTTGCGGCCCGGCCGCACAAGATATTGTCCGCAATATATCGCTACCGATGCCGCGAGCAACACAATATAGAAGAAAAGGGCCCTGGAAGCCTTCCCGTTTCGGGAGAGAGGAAATAAACATGACACCGGAAGCTCGTGAACCCGGCAGAGGCATTAATATTTTCATTGATGACGATCCGCCTTTGACCGGAGCGCGAATAAAAGTAATCGGCATCGGCGGCGGTGGGAGCAATGCAGTTAACCGCATGATCGAGGCAGGTATTGAAGGAATTGAATTTCTGGTTGCGAATACAGATCTGCAGGCGCTGAAGCGATCACGCGCGCCAATTAAGATTCAGTTGGGTGGGAGACTGACAAAAGGACTTGGAGCGGGAGCAGATCCCGGGGTCGGTCGGGAAGCAGCGCTGGAGGACACCGATAAGATAATTGAAGTGCTCGAAGGCGCCGATATGGTTTTTGTGACCACGGGTTTGGGCGGTGGCACGGGGACCGGGGGCGCCCCGATAATCGCTTCGCTGGCGACGGAGTTGAATGCTTTGACGGTTGCCGTCGTTACCAAGCCGTTCCACTTCGAGGGACGCAGGCGTATGCAACAGGCCGAACAGGGTTTGCGTGAATTGCGCGAGTGCGTCGACACCGTGATCACGATCCCGAACGAGCGCCTGCTGCATACGGTCGAACGCGGGGTTTCTCTCTCCGACTCTTTTCGCGTCGCGGACGACGTTTTGCGCCAGGCAGTGCAAGGCATTAGCGATCTGATCACGGTTCCCGGTCTGATCAATCTTGACTTCGCCGACGTTAAATCGATCATGGCGGGCATGGGGATGGCTTTGATGGGCGCCGGCCGGGCTACCGGAGAAAACCGGGCCATCGAGGCGACGCAGCAGGCTATTTCTTCACCGTTGCTCGAGGAAGCTACCATTCAGGGTGCAAAGGGTGTGCTCATCAATATCACTGGCGGACCGGATCTTACTTTGTTTGAGGTAAATGCTGCCTCTTCGATTATTCGTGAATCCGCGGATGAAGATGCCAATATTATTTTTGGGGCAGTAATCGATGAGGACATGCGCGACGAGATGAAGATCACGGTCATTGCCACCGGCTTTGAACGCGAAGCGGCGGTGATGGCGGCCATTGCGACTCCGGCGACGATGCCGGCACAACCGCCGCGTTACGTACAACGCCCAGCCGATGATTTGCCACGGCCAATGATGGGCCAGCGTGCCGACGATCTGGATGTTCCGACGTTTATCCGCAAGAAAGCTGACTAACGGATTGCGGGCGAATTGCGAATTGCGAATTGCGGGTTGTGAAACTGATTTAACAGATCCGCAGTCCGCAGTCCGCGATTCGAGACTTCTCCAAATTCGTGATCCGGGATTGACCTTCAATTCAGCGTTCATCGTTCACGAGTAGAATCCGCAATCGGCAATCTTCACTCCGCTTGTTTTCTCCTTTGCTTTTTCTGGCACGGTTGTGTAGCATGTCGAGCATTCCTTTTAGGATTCCCCATATCGGGTAAATGCTTTGTTCCTCTCCTAGACGGCCGCAGCCTGTGAGAGGCGTTGACTATTCGATCAACAAGCTCACGAGAGCGCAACCGGGCCTGATGCCGTCAATGTTGCAGAGACCCGTATTGGACTGATTTGGAGGTAAGAAGCAAGTGAATCGTAAACTCATCAGAACTACACTCGCGGAAGTTAAGGGCAAAGCCCGAGAAGTTCCGCAGCCCAGAGAACGTTCGAATGGTGGTCTTCAGCGGAACGTTAGCAGCGATGGAGGGCCAGCCCAGCAACGGGGCCCGCAGCCGTCGCCTGTTCAAGTGCGCAAACGCATTCCGCCTCCCTCGGAAACGAGCGCTGAAATCTTCTATTACAAGAAACAGATTGACGCACACACGCTAATGGTGATTGTCTTGCTCGACGGCGAGGAGATCGAAGGTACAATCGAGTGGTATGACCGTGGCGCGCTGAAGGTCAACCGCAAGGGAGCACCAAACCTACTGGTGCTCAAACGAAACATTAAGTACATTTTCAAGGCTGACGAACGCGTCGAGACGGCGGAGGAGTAGCCTGTAGCCGGTCGCGTTGCTGACCTCTCAACCCCGCCATCATGTGCGTCGCTTTGACGAATGCGACAGTTAGACAATAGCTCATCTCACTCGGGGCAGGGACCGCAAAGGTTATTGCCCCGCATCGGTATCACTATGGGAGATCCCGCGGGTATCGGTCCCGAGGTGGTGCTGAAAGCTGTCGCCGAAGCAGAAGTCAGACGCGTCTGTGTTCCGGTGATTATTGGTGATGCGCAATTGCTGGCGCACACCGCGCGTACCCTCGACCTGCAAAGCGGATATGACATCATCCGGAAAGAAGAAAAAATCCCGGATGATATTTCCGAACCGGTAATTTTTCATCTCGACAATATCGGCGGTTTTATCGAGCCCGGAATCGAGTCAGGGACAGCCGGCAGAGCGGCTGCGGGTTACATCGAAGCGGCGGTGCAATTGTGTGCTGCCGGCAGCATCGATGCGATTGCCACCGCTCCGATAAACAAGCGGGCCTTGTTTCTGGGAGGGTACAGTTTTCCCGGACACACTGAGTTTCTTGCTCATCTGACAGGCGCCGAGGAATACGCGATGGCTTTCGTGGCGGCGAACCTGCGGATTGTGCTGTTGTCGACACACGTGCCTCTCTCCGAAGCCATCAGGATGGTTGAGCGCGATCGAATTATCAAAATCGTTAAGCTCGCGCACCGCGAACTCCAGCGCTGGGGAATCGAGCGGCCTCGTCTCGCTGTAGCGGCACTGAACCCCCACGGAGCCGAAGGTGGGTTGTTTGGAGTGGAAGAAGCCTCCGAAATTGTTCCGGCAATTGAAGCTTGTCGCGGACCGGAGGATATTAACGTGCAGGGTCCTTATTCCGCGGACACAGTTTTCTTACGTGCCTCGCGGGGCGAATTTGACGGGGTGATTGCCTGCTATCACGATCAAGCCATGATACCGGTAAAGTGTCTCTCGTTCGGCGAAGCTGTAAATGTGACATTGGGGTTGCCGTTCATCCGGACTTCGGTGGATCATGGGACGGCGTTTGATATCGCCGGGAAGGGGCTGGCCGAACATTCCAGCATGGTGGCCGCAATAAAATTGGCGGCGGATTTATCTACTCAGGCGGGCGAGAGCTGCCGCGCCGTGGAAGTGTGAGGACGATGGTAAATAAGCCTGAAAAGAAAGCAGGGAAGGAACCAAGGCCGGGGCGTCGCATTCTCGTTGCTGACGACGATCCCGCGATTCTGCGCTTAATCGCTACCATTCTTGAGAAAGAAAACTACAGCGTCGTGAGCGCACGCGATGGTCGAGAGGCCTATAAGATCTTGCAATCAGATCCTCATTTTACCGCGGCGATCCTGGATGTTGTGATGCCCCATATCTCTGGAACCGAACTGGTTCGCTACATGAAATCAGAAAAAAACCTGATGAGCATTCCAGTGATGATGATGACTGCTGAGCAGGATCCCAAGCTGTCTTCGGATAGTTTTGCCGCCGGCGCCGTGGTTTTTCTCCCCAAGCCTTTTACCACTGCTCAACTTCAAATTATGTTGCAGATGCTGGTAGGTAAAGCTTGAGTGCTGATGCAGATCCCTTTCACGCTAACCATGCGACATCGCGCACTCGCGCTCTCGTTGCTCATTTCTATTGTAAGCGGCGGCACGGCTGATGCTGCGACACTGAGCCAGAAGCAGGCAAGAACCCTTGTTTCGCGGATGGCAGGGGCCCACTTCCCTAGTGATGCAGTACGCGTTAAGAAAATTACAGATACTGGCGCGAACGCCCAGGCCACGGTGGAAATCGAAACTGCTTTCCGCGTGCTGCAAGACAAGCGGGGCCGTTGGCAGATAGTTGAAATAAGAACCGGTCAGGAGCAGTGGGAAGAGATCGCCCTCATCGCTGAGGCGGCAAAGTTTCAGATACCTGGAGATGATTGTAAGGGACAGGATCGTGCCGGCGCAGATCTCAGCCCGAGAAATGCTCGTTGCCTTATTGCCAGTCTTCTGAAAACCGACCCCCGCTCAGACGCCGTCAGGATCCGCGACATATCGAGTTTTGGCCTCCCTTTGGCTTCACAAGCGTCCGCTCTGGTAATCGCACTGATCCAGGTAGAGGTTCGATTTAGCAGAGACAACGGCGGGTGGCGTGCCTCGGACTTACGCACGGGCGACAACGACTGGGTCAACCTCGATCTGCTTGTTGCCGGTATTAATGAAGGGAAGCGTACACAAGCCGAAGCAGAACTGGCGAGGCTGGCAAAAGCGCTTGAAGATTACCGAAAACAGAGCGGTTTTTACATTGTTTCCGATAAACACCCTGTTCTGATCGACCATCTGAGCCCGCGATACCTTGCCCGGATCATCCGGCTAGACCCCTGGCACCACCCTTATCAGTATCAGGGCGATCGGGATCACTTTGTCCTCCGGTCGAAAGGTCCTGATGGAAAAGAGAACACCGCTGACGACATAGTCCTTAACGGCCCGTAACGACGGCCTTCCTGACCGCCGGAACTAAACTCTTGACGTCAGCTTGCGGCGGGTGTTAGGTTTCCTCTGTGGCCTGCTTTTGGAACGGCCCCGATCAACAAGCCCCGCGCCACCTGTGCAAACGCACCGGGCCCGCCAGTGGTGCTCACTTCAGCTAAAAGGAATTCAGCTTTGCTAGCTGGACGCAAACTCCTACTTGCCGACGACTCAGTTACCATCCAAAAAGTCATAGACCTTACGTTTGCCGACGAAGGTGTGGAAGTAATCACTGTCGGCGATGGCGAGGAGGCAATTGAGAAGGTTGAAGAATTACTCCCCGACGTGGTGCTGGCAGACGTGTTTATGCCGATATTCAACGGCTATGAAGTCTGCGAATATATTAAAGGAAGTGAAAAGCTGAAGCATATTCCCGTTATGCTTCTGGTTGGCTCGTTTGAGCCTTTCGATGAAGCGGAGGCGCGCAGAGTAGGCGCGAACGATACCTTGACTAAGCCATTTCAATCGATACGCCGCCTGATAGAAAAGGTCGGCGACCTCGTTAGCGGCAAACCACCTGAGTCGGAAGTGCCTACGGCGGAGCTTCCACAAGAGGAAACCCCGAAAGAGCCCACGCTCTCTACGGAGGAATTGGAGATCGTGACTGCCGACACTATGCAGTTGCCCGCCGACCTCCACGATCAAGCCCATCAGTTCGTCGCCGAACATCAAGCTTTACAGCCTGCCCTTAACGAGACCAAGATGGAAAGCCAATCAAACGAAGCACACAACGTGAACGCGGAAAGTAACGATGCATTGCTGGACCTGGAGGATTTTGAACCGGCTGAAGCGGTAGCCGATGACGACGACTTTGAACTGGAACTCGATCTGGATGAGCCTCAGGTCACTCCGGCCCCCGTCTACTCCTCTGTTAGTGAGCCACCGGGGGCCGTTGCTCCTGCGCTTGTTCGTTGGGAAGAACCATTTCGAGTAAGCACCACAACGCCGCGCGAGGAAGTGGCGATGAACCGCGAACCGGTTGCAGAGCAAGTCAATTTCGAAGAGCGATCATATGCACCGGTTGAAAGCCGGCCCTTCACAACTGCGGCCGAAGTCCCACCCGGCCCGGCGCCAATTACAGCCGACAATCTGTCTCCGGAAATGATCGATGCAATCGCCCGCCGGGCAGTCGCATACATGTCGGAAAAAGTCGTTCGGGAAATTGCCTGGGAAGTAGTGCCCCAACTCGCTGAACTTCTGATCAAACGACAACTGGAAGAGAAGGAATCGCAACCTAAATAGAGCTGGCACAATTCAAGCAGAATCGAGCAGCTGGTTGGCTGCTCGATTTTTTTGCCGGTCGATTGCGGGACGCACTGTGGTTGATAACCAATCATCGCCGCGGCTTTGCACAACAAGTGAATACCGCGACGTGGAGCGAGGTCAGTACAGTGCCGCAAGCGAAGCGACCGGATGTTGCGCTTCAACTAACCAATTGACTGGCTGCCAATTATGAGAATCACATCTGCAAGTCGAGCGCAACATCCGGTCGCTTCGCGGTACTGTACTGACCATCGCACCTTTTTGTGCAAAGGCATCGCCGCAGAGAATGTCGCGCGATTCGTGAAACGTTGCTTTCAGCCAACGTGAAAAGGCGCTATCCATGCCTTACAATGCTGGCTTGACATTTATGAACGAACGACTAGCGAACCACCCGAAAATGGACATTCCAAAGACTTACGATCCAAAACAAGCTGAAGAACACCATTATGCTCGCTGGGAAGGGCAAGGGTTTTTTGCGCCCGAAATCAACCGCGATCCGGATGCTCCTGTATTTTCCATCGTAATTCCTCCACCAAACGTCACCGGCTCATTGCACATGGGACACGCATTGCAGCACACCATGATGGACGTGCTGACTCGTTATAAACGGATGTGCGGTTTTCGCACCCTCTGGTTGCCGGGCATGGATCATGCCGGCATCTCCACCCAACTAGTGGTGACGCGCGAGCTCAAAAAAGAAGGAATCGCGCGGCACGATCTCGGCCGGGGAAAATTTGTCGAGCGGGTTTGGAAGTGGAAGCAAGAATCGGGTGGCCAGATCACTACGCAAATGCGTCGTGAGGGCGCTTCGGTAGACTGGTCACGCGAGAAGTTTACGATGGATGAGGATCTCTCGCGGGTCGTGCGCGAAGTGTTTGTTCGCCTTTATGACGAAGGCCTAATCTATCGTGGCAACCGCATCGTGAACTGGTGTCCTAACGATCAAACGGTGCTCTCCGATCTTGAAGTGGAAAAACTCCCGCAAGCGGGAAAGCTCTATTACTTGCGGTATCCGGTAAAGGACAGTGATCAACTGGTAACGGTGGCCACAACCCGTCCGGAAACGATGTTGGGCGATACGGCTGTCGCAGTTAATCCGAATGACGAACGTTACACAAGGCTGGTGGGCGCAACCATTCTCCTGCCGTTGACAGGGCGAGAGATTCCCGTTGTCGCGGACGAGTTTGTCGATCCTGAATTTGGCACGGGCGCGGTGAAGATCACGCCGGCGCACGATCCGAATGATTATGAACTGGGTCTGCGACACGACCTCGCGCAAGTGGTGGTGATTGATCAGCGAGCGAAAATGACTCAGGCCGCAGGCGCGGACTTCGTTGGCTTGGACCGCTACAAGGCCCGCCAGAAGGTCGTCGAAAAGTTTGAAGAGCTGGGGCTGCTCGAGAAGGTTGTTGACTACGAATTCTCGATTTCCAAGTGTGAACGCTGTAAGAGTGTGATCGAGCCTTTGGTTTCTACTCAATGGTTTTGCCGGATGGAAAACCTGCGCGATCTAGCGCTCGACTTGCTGGCCCGAGAGAAGAAGCCTCGATTTGTGCCCGAAGTTCCTTACGAAAAAATTTACCGGAACTGGCTGGAAAATCTGCGCGACTGGACCATCTCGCGCCAGCTTTGGTGGGGACACCAGATTCCCGCCTGGTACACCGCCGAAGGCGAACTGGTGGTGGCGCGCAATTTCGAAGAGGCGGCCGCCAGGGCCGGCACGGACAAGTTGACGCAGGATCCGGACGTTCTGGACACGTGGTTCTCTTCGGCGCTTTGGCCGTTTTCAACGTTAGGCTGGCCAGAAAACACTGATGATTTGCGGACGTTTTATCCAACGAGTGTGCTGGTAACTGCCCGCGATATTATTTTCCTGTGGGTATCGCGAATGGTGATGATGGGTTTGAAATTCACCGGAGAGCGGCCCTTTGATGACGTCTTTGTCACCGGAACGATCCTGGACAAAGACGGCCAAAGGATGTCAAAGACAAAGATGAATGGGGTGGACCCGCTTGACGTCTTTGACAAGTATGGCGTTGATGCGACGCGTTTGACGCTTGCGGCTGTAGGCACCACTGACATTCGTTGGAATGAAAAGCAGGTAGAGTCGTATCGCAACTTCGCCAATAAGATCTGGAACGCTGCCCGGTTTTGTTTACTGAATTCGGAAGGTGCGGCCGTGGATCCGCAGATCCTTAAAGCGACGGGTTCTGATCTCGCTTTACATGATCGCTGGATACTCTCGCGGTTGAACAAAACCACGCTCGAAGTCAGAAAAGCGCTGGCAGAGTACGATTTTCATCAGGCAGTGCAAACCCTTTATCACTTTTTTTGGGATGATTTTTGTGACTGGTACATCGAGCTCATCAAACAGGATGTTACTGCTGAAGCCGCAACTCCTCGCCGCACCGAAGCACGCACGCGACTTTTGAGCGTCCTGGAGCAAGCGTTAAGACTTCTGCATCCCTTCATGCCTTACATCACGGAGGACTTGTGGCAGCGTCTGCCCGGCAAACAGGACGAGAGGATGCACTCTGCGTACCGGGGAGCCAGCCCGACGATCATGCTGGCGGCATTTCCAGAAAGTGTGGTCGCCCTGGTCGACGAGCGCGCAGAATGGGAGATGCAAGCGGTAATCGATCTGGTTTCACGCGTCAGGAATATTCGTTCCGAGATGAATATCAAACCCGGAGATCGGATTACGGTGCTGGTGGGTGCGCCGGATGATCGGCTGCGGCAGGTGCTCACTGCCAGTATTGACCAGCTGATGCGGTTGACCCGTGCCGCCAGCGTCAATATTCAGTCGGAACTGTCGGCGCCACGCGCGTCGGCGCGAGCTGTGTTGGCGGGTGGTGCGGAAGTGGCAGTGCCGCTTGAAGGATTAATCGATTTCGATCAGGAACGGCAGCGTTTGCGCCGCGAGCAGGAAAAGTTGCAAGCTGAAGCCGCAAAACTAAACGCTCAGCTCGGCAATCCGCAGTTCGTCGAACGAGCACCGCATGAGCGCGTCGATGAGGTGCGTGTTCGCATTGCCGATATTGAGCAACGAACGGCCCAACTTAACCAGACCCTGGAAAACCTGAAATGAATTGGTTCGATGAAGGCTCGCTCTACTCCCAAATCGCGGTTTTCCTGCGAGAGGATCTCGGTAGGGGCGACATTACCACCCAATCCATCGTGGCTCGCAACACTCGCGCGAGGGGTCGGTTTGTTGCCGGCGAAAAGATGATTGTGGCCGGCCTGGAAGCCGCCGAGGAGATCTTCTTAACCCTCGATTCACAACAGCAGCTCGAGGCTTTTGCGGCAGATGGTGAAGAGATCGAGGCGGGAAAAGTAATCGCTCGAACAATCGGGTTTGCGGATGTGCTTTTGGCCGGTGAACGCGTTGCTCTTAACCTGTTACAACGGTTGTCAGGCGTGGCTACGCTGACCAACCGGTTTGTGCGGGCGGTCGAAGGCACTGGAGCAAGTATCGTCGATACCCGGCAGACAACGCCGGGCCTGCGAATGTTGGAAAAATATGCCGTCCTTCTGGGCGGTGGCTGTAACCATCGATATGGGCTGGACGATGGCGTTGTAATCCGAGCTAACCATGCGGCCATTGCGGGTGGCCTGGCTGCTGTAGTAAAGCGGGCGAAAGAGAATCTCGGTCGAGTGCATAAGATTGAAGTGCAGGTCAGTACCGAAGCGGAGGTACGAGAGGCGCTCGATCACGGAGCCGACATCCTCGTCTTGGAAAGCATTCCCCCGGAGGAAGTTCATAGATTGGTCAAACTGGCGCGCGAGCGGCAGGCCGGCATCACCATTCAGTGCACCGGAGACATTACACTTGAGAATGTTCGCTCCTATGCTGATGCCGGCGCTGACATGATCGGGATCTGCTCGCTAACAAATTCGGCGAGATCCATGGATGTTAGTTTTCAGATTCAGCCCTACTAGGTACTTAGGGCCAGGTGCGGCTGCCCCTTGCTCGTCAATGCCCGCCAACCGTTTTTTGTTCGGCTTGCTCGGTTTGGGGAACCTGAACCGGTCTGAAAACGTGTAATTCCAGGCATCTTGCCACGCTTGAATGCATCTTGCGGCTGGCGTATCTTGGGTTGTATTGAAGGAGTTTGTAATGCAAAGGCGATTCGTCCCTTCGGTTTTCTTAGCTTTGGCAGCTCTGATCGTGGTTAATCTTTGCCTGATCGAGGCCGGGGCGCAGACTCGTAAGAAGCGCCGATCCCGGCGGGCCAAACCGGCCGCTACGAGACCAGTCATTACAAATCCGACTATTGCGCCCGCAGGCACCGAGGAGAGCGGTGATGCAAAGATCATAAGCACCGCAGATGAGAGTTCTGCCGGGTCAGACCGATCTGAGACAACATCCGAGACTAAGGCTGCCACAAAGAAAAAAGGACAATCTGATCCCGAGGAGATGCAACGAACAATCAACACCCTATCAAACCAGGTCGATAAACTTAGCGACACGTTGACCAAGATGCAGGAAAACGATCGTACGCTGCTGGATATGGAACGCCTGACTCGAGCCGAACAGCGCGCAGAGAATTTGCGGACCCAGCAACTCGACACCGAGACCAAGCTGGCGGACCTGCAAGCGCGCCTTGAACAAATTGAGTATGCTATCAAACCTGAAAATATTGAGCGCGAGACAGCGGGCTACGGGTCCACACATCCGGAAGAGACTCGGGCGGCGCGCAGGCGACAGTTGGAGGGCGAGCGGTCGCGTTTGCAGGCCCAGGTAAAGCTGCTGGAAACCAACCGCGCAAGACTGGAGGCCGCGGTGGCGAGCGCTGATGCCGAAGTCGATCTTTTGCGCCGGCGACTCGAGTCACAGCAGCAACAGCAGAACAATGTGCAGGATCAAACCGACTCACCGGCAAAGAATCCAAAAAAACCACAGTAACCCTGCGTCCGTGCATTATTGATGTGGTGGGGGTAAAAGAAAGTCAATCCACGAAAGCACACTAGTCATTTCAGGAAGTTAAGTGGATTTCGATTGCTGCTAATGCCAACAATCTCTCAGCGCGACCTCTATAAACAGATCGGTGACGCCCGCAACCGCGGCGAGCGTGTAGTCGTAGCCACAGTGGCGCATACGCGCGGATCTACGCCGCAGCGCCGCGGCGCGAAGATGCTCTTTTTTCAAAGCGGCAACGTCGCCGGCACCGTCGGCGGAGGTTGCATTGAAGCGGAAGTGTGGGCTGAGGCCAAAGAAGCCATGCGCTCAGGAAAATCTGCGCTGCATCACTTTTCGCTTACTGCGGAAGAGGCGAGTGAAGAGGGAATGGTGTGTGGCGGGACAATGGACATCTTTATTGATGTGATTGAAGACAAATGAAATGTCCAATGACGAATGACAATTGAAAAGAGAGCATTGAAGCAGAACCTGTTATGTCTTATATCGAAGACTACAAGGCCAAGCATAGGCAGCCGCTGAACAGATTAGCTCACTCGATTGGTATCCCACTCATTCTGCTTTCCTTGCCGCTGGTGTTTTTCAATTGGGTTTGGGCCCTGGCATTGTTCGTTGTGGGCTGGATCTTTCAGTTTCTTGGCCACGCCATCGAAGGAAATCAGCCGGCGTTCTTTACAAATCCTCTGCATCTGCTTGTTGGACCAATCTGGTTGATTCGTCGAGCTGCTGCCGCATTTGGTCTGCTCAAGCCCTCCGCGAAATAGTTTTCCCGACTCCGCATGCCAGGTGAAACAAAGTCATTGTCTGCTGTCACGAACGCCATCAGTCGCGTGTTGGAAGCCGGATCAGTCGCTGCCCTCGCGACTTTGATTGAAGGGCCGGCGAATGTCGGGGCCAAATTGTTAATTGAAAGTGATGGGACCACTACCGGGTCTCTCGGCAGCGGTAAACTCGATGAGCTGGTTAACAAACAGGCAATAGTTTTTCTAACCTCGGGTGACGATGCGCGAGCCTTTTTCATATCCGAGTTTGTGCCCCAGGTTTCCGAGCTAAGCGGTCTGCGAGTTTTGTTCGAACGTTTGCAGCCCGAACCACGCCTGGTGATTTGCGGCGCGGGCCACGTGGGAGCCGCGCTGGCAAGATTAGCGATCACGATTGGTTACAGCGCGACGCTGATCGACGACCGGCCGGAGTTTGTTTCGAGAGACAAGTTTCCGGAAGAAGGCATCGAATTGGTTTCGACTAAAAGCTGGGCCACTGCTGTTCGCGACGCGGTTGGGAATGGACGTGGCGTTTCCGTGGCCATCGTTACGCGAGGTCACAACGAAGACGAGTCATGTATTCGGGCCCTTACCGATCTGCATCCTGATTACGTCGGTCTCATCGGTAGTAAGCGACGCACGAACATCGTTCTCGAGCGACTGCGCGACGCGGGCGCGAGCGAAGAGTTTCGCCAAAGAGTGCGAGCGCCAATCGGGCTGGATATATGCGCGATCACTCCAGAGGAAGTGGCTTTGTCCATTCTCGCCGAGATTGTTGCCGAGCGCCGTGGAGGCAAAGGAGGGTCACTTTCGGCCTGGCGTAGAAGTGAACGGAGGTAGGCCATGCTTTTCGAAAGACTGTTGGAGCCGATTTCATTTTCCATTCGTCATTTTCCATTTCTCATTCGTCATTACACGAGTGCTCGCTCAGACATACAAATGGAAAATGAGAAGTGGAAAATGATAAATGGAAAATGAAAACGAACATTTCTCTTGTACTTACTTCGGCAGATACTTCGCCGGTAGAGGGTTTTTTTCGTCCTCGCCCTGCCAGAATATCGTCACTATCCACCATCGCTTGCCATCATTCATTAGCTGAATGCTGTTGATCCCGCGTTGAAATGGCTTGGCGTCATCTGGACTATGCCGCGACTCGTACGTGCTGAAGACATGAGCGATTTGCCCGAACATATCCGCTTGCCGCGAAGCTTCTCTCTCGTAAAAACCCTCCTTCTCAAACAACGGACTGCTTCGCTGGATATAGTCATCGACTGACAATGCGCGCGAGCCATAACCACCACCCGGCCGCGGACCCGTTGGTATCAAACGCGCTCCGGGTGCGAACAATGACCGCATTCGATCCCAATCACGTTTCTTTCCCGCGGGCCCCGAGATCACATCGTATACAGCAGCGATAATGGAATCGATTGAAGCTACATCGGCGGGATTGGCTGCCGGCGGAGCTGCTTGCGGCGCCGGCGTCGCCGATGGTTGCGGCGCGGGTTGTGACGGCTTTTCACCCTGAGCCATAACGACTCCTGTGAACACGAAGCAGGCTAAAAACGAAAGAAGAACAAGACGAAGCACGCGCGTTGAATTCACGGAAGATACTCCTGTCAGATGATTTGAACGACAGCTCTGATTTAATCACGACCGGGACAACCGTCGCAAAGTGAATGTTACCGGCGCTTTTCTGTTGCCCCTTTGCTGGTTGCGATGTTAAGAGATTGATCATGGTCCCTGAAGTCACGCTCCCGCAGAAGCCGCCACGACGCCAAGCTATGTTTCGTGCTCTGTCGCACCGGAATTTTCGCCTCTTCTGGGCCGGAGCGTTCCTCTCCAACATCGGCACGTGGATGCAGGCAGTCGCGCAAAGCTGGTTGGTGCTGACGCTCACCAACTCGCCATTCTGGCTTGGCCTCGATGCTTTCATGGCCACCGCGCCTGGATTTTTTCTCACCCTCGCGGGTGGAGTATTCGCCGATCTGGTGGACCGCCGTCGCCTCCTCATCTACACGCAGGTGGTTGCAGGTTTGGCTGCGTTGGGACTCGCAACCCTGGTCTACACGAACGTGGTAAACAGATGGATAGTACTGGGCTTCTCGTTTGTTACAGGCTGTTGCATGGCGCTCGCTGGTCCCTCTTACCAGGCGATGACTTTCGACCTGGTAGGCCGCGAGGATGTGGCAAACGCCGTCGCCTTAAACTCCTCCCAGTTTCAACTCTCACGCGTCATCGGTCCCGTGATGGCCGGTTTTGGTTTTAAGTTTTTCGGCCTGGCAGGGTGCTTCTTTGTTAACGGACTCTCGTTTGTCGCTGTGATAGTCGCTTTGAGGATGGTGCGATTTGACGAGGGCCACAACTTGAGTTCGCCAGCCACGCGTTCATTAAAAGACCGACGTGTTCTATGGCAAGACCTGATCGATGGGTTTCGTTATGTCCGCAACAGGCCTCGCGTGTTCTCATTACTCCTGATGTCAGGGGTCACCAGTCTGTTCGGAGCTCCCTACCTTACGCTGGTACCGGTCTACGCTCGTGACATTTTTCAACTTGGTGAAACAGGTCTGGCGTGGATGATGGGAACGGCCGGCGCCGGAGCATTCTGCGGCGCACTAATGCTTGCGTATCTCGGCGATTTCAAACGTAAGGGCTTGGCGGTGATCGCAGGAGCGTTTTCTTTTGGCTTGTTTGTTACGGCCTTTGCCCTCTCGACGAACCTGTGGCTCTCTTTGGGTTTTCTCTTTGGGGTGGGCTTTTCGATCGTTACTTCGGTCGCGGTTACAAACACGCTGCTGCAAAAACTCGTGACCGACGAAATGCGCGGACGGGTGATGAGTATGTTCATTCTGTCCTTCATAGGCACAATGCCTATCGGAAATATCGTCGCCGGGACTGCTTCGCATCGCTTCGGGGTAAGACATACGCTGGCGACGGGCGGACTCGTAATCGTCATTTTTGTGACGACGGTGGCAATCACTAACAAGCGTTTACGGACGCTGCATTGAACCGATGGCGGATTTCGGATTCGGCATCACAGAATTAATGACTTGAATTCACCTGAGCGGCAATCTTTCCCGATCACTCCCTCGGAGTTTAAGGTCGCGTATCCAAAACGAAATCCGCAATCCGCAATCCCAAATCCACAATTCCTATCCGCAATCCAAAAACCGCAATTGCAGGGTAGGTCGTGCGCAAGGATCCCTCTGCTGCCCGTTCTAATCAGCGAGTACGGGGGTTAAAAGACTAATGATGTTCAGGAGAGGCTAATGGAAAGTCGAATATACCGGTTTTTGCTTGCCGTTTCGCTCAGTTTGCTATTTTTTACCCTTGCGAGCGCGCAGGGGGTGATTGTTCCTGGCCCTTGTGAGCGCTGCCCTCGACCACCCCGACCGGTGCCTTTACCACGATCGCTCCCGATTAAGTCCATCAAGATCGACACCAGGATTGCTGCGCAGGTAGCCACTACCCACGTTGAGCAGGTTTTCCGTAACGATACCGATGCCGTGCTCGAAGGCACTTATTTGTTTCCCATCCCGGAGGCTGCTTCAATTGTCGAATTCGCAATCTGGGATGGCGACCGGCGTCTGGTTGGAGAGGTGCGTTCACGTGACGAAGCTAGACGCATTTACGATGAAATTGTGCGGCGCCAACGCGATCCCGGACTGCTCGAATATGCAGGCAAAGATCTTTTTCAAGCCAGTATCTTTCCCATTCCGCCTCACTCAGACAAGAAACTTGAAATCACCTACTCACAAGTCTTGCGCGCCGAATCAGGAACTGTTGCTTACCGTTATCCCCTGGGTACCGGCCGGCAGCTAGCCCAGATTGGCACCGTGGCAGGACGAATCGAGCTGGAAGGCAAGGACCCGCTCCGGAACATCTACTCACCGACCCACGAGATTGAAGTCAAACGAAATGGGGACCGGCGATCCGTAGTCACCTTTGAAAGCGAAAGCGGAAAAGAACAACGCGACTTTCAGTTGTTCTACACCATTTCCAGGGAAGATTTCGGATTGATCTTGTTGACGCACCGCGACGCCGGCAAAGACGGCTACTTTCTATTGATGATCTCTCCCAAGGATGACTGGTCTGAGCAGGAGTATGCGGCGAAGGACATCGTCTTCGTACTCGACACATCGGGCTCAATGGCCGAAGAGGGCAAGATGGAGAAGGCCCGTGCTGCTTTGCTCTATGGCATCAGAACTTTGCGTGCACAGGATCGGTTTAATGTGATCTCGTTTGCCGGTGAAGAAAGGGCTATGGAAACCGGTTTGCTGGCGGCTGATGAAGCCGGGCGCAAACGAGGGGAAGCATTTGTCCAGGCGCTGAGACCAGTCGGCGGGACTAATATAAACCAGGCTTTGCTGACGGCGGAGCGGCAGTTCGAGGCGAGCAACAGACCGCGGATCCTGGTCTTTCTCACCGATGGCTTACCGACAGTTGGAGAGACAAACATCAGCCGCATTGTTGAGAATGTTCGAAGCGCTCGAATATCCGGAGTGCGGTTGTTCACCTTCGGAGTAGGCTATGACGTGAATACGACCCTGCTGGACAAGCTGGCAGCAGAAAACGGCGGCGTGGCCGACTACGTTGAGCCAAAAGAGGATCTCGAGATAAAGGTCTCGAACTTCTTCGCCCGCGTGAGTTCGCCGGTGCTCACCGATCTCAAGCTGGATCTGGGCGGCGTAGATACGGATCTGGTATATCCGCGAGGGATTCCGGATTTGTTCAAGGGGTCGCAGATTATGTTGATCGGGCGTTACCGAAACCCAATCAGTATGGATTATGTGCGGCTTCAGTTATCGGGCAACTCAAACGGCGCAAACCGGTCTTTCCTTTATGACAATCTGCGTTTTCCAGTGCGCGAAGAGGCGAATGATTATCTGCCGCGACTTTGGGCCACACGCAGAGTCGGCTGGTTGATGGAGCAGATCCGCAGCAACGGTGAACAGAAGGAACTGCGTGATGAGATTGTGGATCTGGGCACTCGCTATGGCATTGTGACTCCTTACACGTCTTATCTGGCGCTGGAGCCTGGCGCCCAGGTGAAGGATGTAACACGGCAGTCAACGGTACGTCCCAGCGGCATACTCGGCGGATTCTCCAACGCGCCAAAGCCTGCGGACGTGGGGGCGTCCACCGGAGCAGGTGCTGTGCAGCAGAGCAAGTCTACGCGTGCACAACAGGAAGCTGTGCAGGTCAGCTCGAATGATAACCCTTCAGTGGTTCGTACAGTCGCGGACAAGACTTTCTACTTGCGTGACAAGGTTTGGACCGATTCGGAATTCAAGGCCGAGGCAAAGCTCCCTGAGACGATCCTCAAGTTTGGCAGCGATGAGTACTTTGCTCTATTGAAGTCAAAACCGGCAGTCGCACAGTTCTTTGCTCTTGGGGAACAGGTCGTGGTGGTTCTTGACGGCCGGGTTTATCGCGTAACCGCTGCAAGTCCATAACGTACCGGTACGTCATGGGGTGATTAGGCCACGCGTGGCGATACGGCACGCGTGGCCTTGTCTTGAAGGCTTAACTTAAGGTACAAGAGTTTAACCCCTGATTGTTTACGTTTTCATATTGGCGCGAGGCTGCTACATTCACGCGCGGATTGGTATATGAAATACTGCTCTCGAAGCTCACTAAACAGGTGTGGTTTGATCGTCCTCTTTCTTCTGTTTGTCTTATCTTCGGTTTTGGCTCAAACCGGCTGGGTTGTCACTCGCATTGGGTCGGCGCAGGGCGATCTGAATACGGTCTACTTTCTGGATAGCAAGCGCGGCTGGGTCGGGGGCGACAACGGCTTTCTCGGACGAACTGACGATGGCGGTCGCACCTGGGTAAGGCAGATTGTCGGTACGACTGAAGCCATCAACGATATCTACTTTCGCGATAAGGAAAACGGGTTCCTGCTTGCAGGCAATGCGATCTTTGCTACTCAGGATAGCGGCACGCGCTGGAGCGAGTCTCGCCGTTTTCTTCCGAACGAATTTGACGGCGCGAGTGTCGAACTCTATAGCGTCAGGTTTCTCAACAAGAAGAAGGGCTGGGTTGTAGGGTCCGTCAGCCGCGGCGATCGAATTGTGGACAGCATACTCGTCTTTACGGACGATGCAGGAGCTTCGTGGCAAACACGGCGCGCGCCCAGCCGGCTGGAGTTGATTCATGTGGATTTTGCGAATGAAAAGCACGGCTGGATAGTGGGTGCGGGAGGCACAATCCTGACCACACAGGATGGCGGTGATAGCTGGACAACCCAAACGTCAGGCGTCACCTCGACCCTCTTCCATATCGATTTTCGGGATGAGAAAAGAGGGTGGGCAGTAGGTGAACGCGGCTCGATTCTGCGCACGACGGATGGCGGGCTGACCTGGACGCCGGTCGCCGCGCCAGTGCGTTCGACGTTGCTTAGCGTGCAGTTTGTAAGCGACGATGACGGTTGGGCGGTTGGCCGGAGCGGCTCAATTCTGCGTACAGAGGATAGCGGGCGCACCTGGATCCAGCAGGACTCGCAAACGAAGCAAAACCTTTACTCGCTCTATTTCAACAAGAAGATTGGCTGGGCAGTCGGTGGGGATGGGATTGTGCTTAGCTATGAGCGGTAAAGCAACCTGAACTCAATGAATTGACATCTCAAAGGCTGAGGTTATCGGATCGTTGCAGAGTATAGCGACGACCATAACACTCGGTTCCTCCTGTGATTCGCCCGGCATGTTCGGCCATGCCGGGCCTTTTTTTCAGATTTAGGATTTAGGATTTAGAATTGGTGGTTTGCCGGTTGCAACTCAGCCAAGACCGAAGGAAAGCGGAATTTATACAAATTCTAAATTCTTTCTAATTTCTAAATCCTAAATTCTTTTCCCGGTGAAGTTTAGCGACGGAAATCCTTGCAGGCTTAACGTGCCATCAAGGTGGTCACCCTGAAGCGTACCGGAGATCTGACCCTCCATCATCTGCCCTTCCATGTCGAAAGAGATTGAGGCGGTAAAGGCGTTGCCCTCATTCTCAATCCCGCTCAGATCCGCGCTCCCCATTTCAGAATCAATTCGCGCCGCTGGACCGCTTGCAGTTTCGCTAACAATCATCGTGGCGGGAATTGCCTGACCTAGTGGCGTCTCAAATTCAAGGGCCCACTCACCAAGAATGTCTGCGCTGAGCGCGGTTGACGAGCCGGGGCCGGCCTTGCGCTTGCCTGCGGTGTTGTAAATCTCGATTGACTCGGTAAAAGGCTTAAGCTGATCGATTACCTGAGCGCCGTCACCCACGATGATTATGGCAGCCTGGTCTGGCAGAATATATTTGCGCGCCACGCGCTGAATGTCGGCGACCGACACGGACTGGACGCGATCCCGGTACTCGTGGAGGTAGTTGTCTCCGAGGCCCAGCATCTTTATCTGGACCAACTGGTCCACGATGCCTTCCTGCGTCTCCAACCTGATTGGAAATACTCCTGTCAGATACGACTTCGCATCGCTAATCTCTTTTTGTGAAACTGGCTCAGTCCTGATTCTATTCAGTTCGTAGAAAAACTCCTTCAGCGAGTCGCCGGTCACCGGGGTGCGTACCTCGGCCGAGGATCGAAATGTTCCAGCAGTACGACGGGCATCCAGATTTGAATACGCGCCGTAGGTATAACCTTTCTCTTCGCGCAAATTCATGAAAAGACGAGAGGAGGCGGTTGCCCCAAAGACCGTGTGCATCAGCAGGAGCGGAAAATAGTCGGCGTTAGTTCGAGTAATACCGTTATTAGCGATGACTATATTTGATTGCGCCGACCCTGGCCGGTCAATAAGGTATGCTGACCGGGCAGTCCGCGCCGGAGGGGCGGGAAAGTCGTTCTTCAGCTGTTCTCCTGGCGCCCACTGACCGAAGAGACTCTCTGCTCGCCGGATCGTATCTTCTGCGCGAACGTCGCCGACTACAATCAACACGGCGTTGTTGGGTACGTATTTTCTTTGGTGGAAATCAGCAATATCGGTGCGGGAAGTGGCATCAATCGATTCCGGAGTTGGCGCTACCACCGAATAGGGGTGATTGCCAAACATCACCCGGGAAACCATCTCCGTAGCCAGAAACGATGGTTGCGCGCGTTGTTGTTTTAAACTTTCCTTGCTGTTTTGCCGCACCAGCTCAACTTCATGTTCGGGAAACGAAGGATGCATCGTAACGTCGGCGATCAACTCGAGAATCGCCTCGTTAAATCTAGCGAGGGCAGAACCGGCAATAGTTGTGTAATCAGAACTGGCGCCGGCCGTAAGAGTGGCGCCCATGCGCGCCGTCTCGTCGGCAATCTGGCGACTCGTACGCGACTCGGTACCTTCAGTGAGCAGCCCTGCAAGCATGTCACTTAGTCCCGGCAGATTTGCCGGGTCGTGCGCATCACCGAAGCCGAACGCGAGGCGAAAGCTGACTAAAGGCAGTCGTGAATCTTCCACAACTACGACGGTCATGCCATTAGAGAGAATTGTCTCTTGAGGCCGGGGGAGGCTAATCGGCCGGGGCGCCAGCGGCGGTGGTGGTTGACGGCGAAACTCTTCTGATTGAGTACTCATAGGGTCAATGGGCCCGAGCCAACATCCTTTTGTGTTTGCGGTTGCGCCGGATCCTGTGGCCTCTCCGGGTGCGGTGGTTCCGGCTCGACTTCCGGCAATTCCGGTTTATGAAACGATCCCGGTTCCGGCGGCGGCGCGGGTGGAACCTGAGGTGCTGGAGCGAATGGCTGTTTGGGTTCGCCGGGCGGCTGCGGTGAAGCGGGAGAAGCGACACTGCTTGACTCGATCTGCGACGCCGGAATGATGTCCAGCGTTACATGATTCTCCACATCAAGAAACGTCGCGACGGCGTCCTTGATTTGTTTCGCCGTAACCGCCAGATACTCGCCAAGCTCAGAATCGATTAATCCCGGGTCATTGTCATAGAGCGCAAACTCCGCCAAACGCTGAGCACGATACATCGTTGACTGTCGTCCACGAACAGCATCATTGGAAAGAGAGTTGTGCAGCTTTTCCATTTCCTCCGGCGTCGGTCCCTCAGATCCCAGCAGCGTTATCTCGTCAAAAATCTGCTGCCGGATCGCGCTTACCTCCTCGCCCGGTTTGGGCAGAGCAAAAATATAGAGAGCTGAGGGGCCACGGCGTTCGTCAATACCGCCCTGAATTGAAACTACCGACTCGTCTCCCTTAACCAGTTTCTGATACAGCCGCGAACTGTCACCTTCGAAAAGCAAGTTGCCTGCAAGCGACAAAGCATAGAATTCCTGGCTGCGCCGCACAGGAATCTTCCATCCCAATACAAATGCTGGTGCGGGCGCGAGCTGATCAATGAAGGTTTCGGTATCTAAGGCGACCTCTTTGGGCTCGCTGACATCAACCGGGGGTGGTTCAGGTTGTCGCGGTATGCCGGCAAAGTACTTTTCCACCAGCGTTCGAGCTTCAACCTCATCAAAGTCGCCGACAATCGTCAGCACGGCGTTGTTCGGTGCGTAGTAAACGCGGAAAAACCCCCGCACGTCTTCGATGGTGGCCGCATCCAGATCTTCCATCGAGCCGATAGTGGAATGCGCGTTAGCCTGATTCTTAAAGATCAGCTCATTTATTCTAAGGAACGCGTTCACATAAGGCTGATTGTCATAGCGCAGCCTTTTTTCCTCCTGCACGGCGTGACGTTGATTATCCAGATTCTCCTGCGTTACCTTCAGCGAACGCATTCGATCGCTTTCAAGCCACAGCGCGAGCGGCAAGTGATTCGAAGGCAGCGTCTCGAAATAGTTAGTGCGTTCGGTGGAGGTGGTGCCGTTCATTGTGCCGCCAGCGTTGAACACGAACTGGAAATGAGCGGCCTTGGGGACGTTCTCAGAACCCTGAAACATCATGTGTTCGAACAGATGAGCAAACCCGGTTCGCCCCTCTTTTTCATTGCGCGAGCCGACATCGTAATAAACGGCTATGGAAACCACCGGCACAGATCGATCCGGGCTGAGAATGACCCGCAAGCCGTTTGACAGAGTGAATTGCTCGATCGGCGTTGGCGGAAGTTGAAAAGTCTCGACCACTTGTTTCTCGATTCGTTAGGACGTGCCTGTCCACAGATGAGGACAGGCAGTCAGTTTAGGGGAACTGAAGGCGAAAGATAGAAGAGCGGGCTGACTGTAATCTTTACGCCGATTTGTCGGTGACCAGGCCTCGAAGCTCTGCGCGCAGTCTTTCTATCTCAGCCAGTTTCTGGCGCACTCTCTCGAAGAGAGCCGACTGCGTCTTAATTCCTTCGTCGATCAAATAGCCTGCTGCTTCAGCGCGACTTCGGAATACCCCGGCCTGAACCAGTTGTTCCAGTTTCTCCTGGGCTTCGGGCGAAACCTTCACAGCCACTACGTAATCGTCTTTCGCAGAGATGGCTTTTTCGATCGTTCTGCTAATGTCCCGGCCAATAGCACTAAGCGATTCGGGGATTCGAGAAGCGATATCACGAACGGAAGAGGCAGCTCGGGAGTGATCATCGGCGGATGAATCAGCATCGTCTTCGCGAAGCATCAGATCGTCAATGGGCTCACCTGTTGTCGGCTCTTCTCTTTTATAGGGACTGCTCATCTCAAAATACTCCTTTAGCGGATCGACTCTGTTCCCCGTGTTCTACGATTGTTGCCGTTTGTAAGTTCATTCTACGGATGCGCAGAAAGGCTCGTCAAGCGAAGCAAACGTCATGCTTCCAGCGGTTTCGTCTATTTTCCGGATCGTTTTGCTGCGCTCAATTGAATGGCACCATTGTCGTCAACCCATTTCCGCTGGATTTTCCGGGGCTTTAGGAATTTGTATTATTAGTTGGATTTCTCAAGACTTGACAAGAGGGCTTCGCAAAGACCCAACCTTGCTCGCTTTCACCGCATCCTTTATATTGCACTCGCGACTCGGAAATGACACCACTTCGAAGTCTGACCCGGCCGCAACGGAATCAACTGTCTGGCTTAACGTTTTCAGAGGTTATCAGTGAAAAAGATATATTCGACCACGCTGGGAGCGCTCTTAATCGTCGTCCTTGCCGTCTCAACATTTACTTCTGCGCAGCAAAAACCACAGCAACCGTCCGTCGTGGGCAGTACATCCGGAGGCAAGTCAAACAGCGGCCCCAGCGGATCCACTCGCAGATCCACCCGGCCAACTCCCGGTAGTGCTGCGGCCATTGTTGAACGAGACTTCGATGAGGCGCTGAGCGTAATTCAGGAGCAGTACATCGACGGCAAAGGACTGGACTACAACTCGTTGTTCAAGTCGTCGATAATCGGTATGTTGCGTTCGCTGGACCCCCACTCGAACTACTACGACAGAGAAGAATTTGAAGAGCTCAAGACTGATCAGCGCTCTGAGTATTTCGGGATCGGCGCTTCTATCCTGAATTACACGCTGGGAGATCAGGTTGACACCTTCATTACCGCAACCTTCGAAAGCTCACCCGCAGCCAAGGCAGGTCTCAGGTACGGCGATCGCATAATCGAAGTAGATGGCGTGAGCATGACCGGCAAACCGTCGATCGAGGTGCGCGACAAGATTCGTGGCCCACGCGGTTCACTGGTGAGGATCAAGATCGAGCGAGCATCAGACAAACGCATTCAAACGGTGGAGATTACTCGCGATGCGGTCCCCCAACCGTCGCTGCCTGACGCTTACATGCTGAAACCCGGTGTGGGCTACGTCGACATGACGAGAGGTTTCAACTATTCCACCACCGAAGAGCTTGAAGATGCTCTCGAGCGTCTGCATGCCAAAGGTATGACATCGCTCGTACTCGATCTGCGAAATAATCCGGGTGGGTTCTTGGACCAGGCAATCCACGTTGCGGAAGTATTCCTGCCGGCCGGTCAGCTTATTTTGACCCAGAAGGGCCGCAACGGCCTCAGGGACAACACTTACGAATCCCGAAACCCGTCTCCGGATCTGACGCCGATGGTGATTTTGATTAATGGCTACACGGCCTCGGCTTCGGAGATCGTGGCCGGCGCCATGCAGGATCATGACCGCGCACTCATCGTCGGCAACACCAGCTTTGGCAAAGGACTGGTGCAAAGCATCATTCCGTTGGAATACGGCGCGGGTCTGACGCTGACATCCGCAAAGTATTTCACTCCCTCAGGACGATTGATTCAGCGCGACTACTCCAATGGCGGCTTCTACGATTACTACACGCACGGAGGCCTGAATCGAGTAGAGCAAAAGGATGAAACCAAGCCTCAGGGCCAGGAGAAAAAAACCGACACTGGCAGGGCTGTTTATGGCGGCGGCGGCATTCAACCTGACGAGAACGTAAACGCGCGAACCATCAGCCTCGCGCAACGACGCTTACTCAACCCGATCTTCGCTTTTGCCCGCGAACTGGTGAACGGACGGATTCGCGGCTTTGAGACATATCAAGTCCAGCGCGAAATCAATTTCACTCACGACCTGTTGGCTTCAGACTACCCGATCACGGACGCACTTTTTAAAAGCTTCAAAGATTTTGTAGCCAGCGATCCCGAGTTTCGCTCTTCGTCTGCCCTCCTGGATCATAACCGCTCATTTATCCAGCTTCAGTTACGCACTAACATAGTGACTGCGGCTTATGGGCGCGTAACAGCGGATCGTGTTTACATCACGAGCGATGATCCACAGATTGCCAAAGCTGTAGACGTGCTGCCACGCGCACGCGACCTGGCGATGAGTGCAATGCAGAAACGACCCAGCCCTAGAACAAACTGAGATTACCCTGCACCCGATTCAATCTAGGGCCGCGTCTAATGGACGCGGCCCTTCTCTTGATGACTGTGTTTCAAGTATAAGACAGAGTCTTGCATCTAAAACCGCAGTGTGATAAGTTTCCAGCCGGTTCCAGTGCCCGGATAACGCATCCGGTCCGCAACGGACAATGGCAATCATGCTAGGCGAAGGGACTCGATAAGATATGAGCCGAAAGGCCCTGGTCAATACAGAAGAACTCGGACGCGCCGTGAAGCGCCGGCGAGAAGAGTTGACGCTCAGCCTGCGCGACCTGGCGGACAAGACCGGCGTATCCGCCTCAACCTTGTCCCGCATTGAAAACGGAACCGGCAAGCCGGATGCCGATAACATTGCCCGGTTGACCGCCTGGCTTGATATGCCGATGGAACGCATTCTCGGTGGCCGGACAGGGGATGCGGAGGAAAGCAAACCGGTCGTCTACTTTGCGCACGAGCCAACACCCGAGATCGTCGAAGCACACCTGAGGGCTGACCGCAACCTCACTCCGGAAACTGCTGCGGCCCTGTCCGAACTGTTTCGGGTTGCATACGCACAGTTTAGTCGGAATGATCAAGGGAAAGCCCCCAAGAAGCGACGTTAGATCTCATCCAACCTTCCGTGCTCGCTTCTAGTCTATAATCCACCCTGTGGCCAGCCTCAAACTACCGCCCGGTGAAAAATGGAAAAACTATGAGCTCAAAGCTCTCGGCCTGAGAGACTTTGCGCGGGTGCGCATCGATGCCCCACTCAATCCTTTTCAGCTCGCCCACTTTGCTAATCTGGTTGTACTCAACTTTGACAAGATTGATGGGCTAAGCAAAGAAGTGCGGGAGCATCTCCTTGGTCCCGCCGCCGAGGCGTGGTCCGGCGGCGTCTGTTCTCACCCGCTGCCCAACGGCAGCAGAATCGTGATCCTCAACCCCAAGCACGGAAGAAGCAGAACCAACGCCACACTAATGGAGGAGATTTGCCACGTCTTCCTGGGACACACGCCAAATCGCCTGGCAGTTGTAGCCGAGGACGAACGCGGTCGTATGTTAGCTCGCGACTATCGCAAGAGCGATGAAGAGGCGGCTTACGCTGTCGGCGCCGCGGCCCTGGTCCCTTACTCGGTGTTGCGCAGGTTTGTTTCGCAGGCCAGGACCTCGATCGAAATCGCCAGACACTTTCGGGTCAGTCGCGAACTGGTGGAATACCGCCTGAAAGTGACACACCTGTGGGCGACCTTTAAAAGCCTGCACCGAAATTGACATTCCCACGGATCGAATGAGCCGGTTTCATGGCTAACCAAAAAAACCCCTATAATGACACTTTGTTTCCCAAAGCTTTCCGGGGCGCCCGGAACGCCAGGGAAGCAGGGAGTGAGTTCATCGCCGCATGACTGAACAAATAAAAGAGCCGAGGGTACCGGGTTTGTCGATCACCGACAAGCTGCGCATGCTGCTGGACATAACGAAGACCATTAGCCAGTCGCTAAACCTGCAGGAAGTCCTCAACCTGGTTATGGACACCCTCGATTCACTGATCCCGTACGACGCGGCCGGTATCTTCGTGTTGCACTGTGTGGAAAAGTCTTTGACAGCTGAGGGCGAAGAGCCTTGCGAACTTCAGGCGGAGGCTGTTCGTGGCTATAACCTTGACGAACTGAGTAATCTGCACCTGAAGCTTGGCGAGGGTTTTGTTGGCAGCGTGGCCCAATCCGGCAAGCCGATGATTTCTCACGATGTCCGCAATGACGAAATTTACATAAACGCTCGTGAGGAAACCCGTTCAGAGATGGTGGCCCCGATCATCTCGAACGACGAGGTCATCGGAGTTTTCGATCTCGAAAGTGATGAGCTGAGCGCTTACTCAGATGATGATCTGGAAGTCTTAATGATGCTGGCATCTCAGGTCGCCATCATTATCGAGAAAGTCATGCTGCACGAGCAGATGATCGAGAGAAAGCGACTACAGGGACAGCTCGAAGTAGCTCGCCAGGTACAACTCGAACTGCTTCCAGCCGGTGATCCCAAGCTGCCTGGGTTTGACATTAGCGCCTACAACTTTCCGACTGAAGAGGTATCCGGAGACTACTACGACTGGGTATCGATCTATGAGGACCAGATCGGGCTGGTTATCGCGGACGTTTCGGGCAAGGGTGTGCCTGCCGCCCTGTTGATGGCGTTTCTGCGTGCCAGTTTGAGAGCGGCCACTCATACTGGTTACGCCCCGCAGATTTCCATGGCGAAGGTTAACTACCTCTTGTGGGAGTCGATCGAGCGCAATCAGTTCGTTACAGCTTTTCACGGTATTCTGGATACCGGGAACAGGACCCTTTCGTATGCGAATGCGGGTCACAATCCGCCGCTGCTGCTGAATGCAAAAGGAGAGGTGCGGTTCATAGAACGGGGAGGCTTACCGCTGGGGATGTTTCGCGACACCCGTTATCATGAATACTACCTGTCGTTTGAGCCGGGCGAAGTGCTGGTTCTCTATACTGATGGGGTGACCGAGGCTACCAATCCAGCGGGCGAGGAGTTCGGTCGAGATCGACTCGGAACGGCGGTGCGTACGGCGGCGAACCTGCCGGCGCGTGAGCTGATAGCGAGTGTACAAAACGAGGTGTTAAGCTGGACCGATGGAAAAGGAGCGAGCGACGATATTACTTTTTTTGTAATTAAGGCTCTTGCGCAAAGCAAAACGGGAGACGATTAGTCTCCCGTTTTGGCCGGATGGAATAGTCTATTGTTCAATGCGCCGTCGGTGAACTATGAGCATTGTCTCCGCCCGGCGCGAGCGGAGCGCGGTAATCTCCAAAGTGAAATCCAGCTTCGGCCTCCGATAAAGCGTACACATCAAAGCCATATGCATCGAGATAATCTGCCAAGTCATCGGGCGAAAGGAGAAAAACGGCGGGTAGAAAGCCCGCTTCAACGCGAATTTCCAGCAGGCGCTCGATGACTTCAAGTGGTGCAAAGCATCTTACAGGGTCTCTGTATGTCGCCATTGTCCAGCGCCTCCTTTTTCAAGTTGGGACTGCTGATTACCTCAGCCAATCCCGCCGATCGCTGCTTTGATGTACGTAAGCTCTCTCGCGTTTGTTCGTGTGCCAGGGTTTCTTTTTTGCAAACCAGCTGCTCTTGCTTTTGACGCATCACGGAAGGAAAAGTTGAACCAGAATGAGCCAACAGCCTGTAACTTCGGAGCCGCCCGCCAGTGGACCTCCGCCACCAAACTTCATCGTCGTTTTGAGACAAATGTTGGCGGTTTCCGATAAAGTCAGCGATTTGATCTTCTCTCCCGGCCGGCCGCCTCAGATTGAATTGGCTGGAAAACTTCAGCCGGTGCTCGTAACCGGACTCGAAAGACTGACTCCGGCCCACACTGCCGGAATTGCCAAACTAATCCTGGGTAATCAGGAATCGGCAATCGAGAGCCTGGAAAAGACAGGCTCTGCCGACCTCTCCTTCAGTGCTCCCGGCGATTGCCGTTTTCGCGTGAATATCTTCAAACAGCGTGGAACGCACGCCATCGTCATGCGCGTCATTCCCGCAAATACCCCACAATTTAAAGACTTTGACTTGCCCGAGCAGTTGATGGAGATTGCCGAGATCAAGAACGGCATCGTGCTGGTTACCGGTCCAACCGGGAGCGGAAAGAGCACGACGCTGGCGGCGATCATCGATCTGATCAACGAAACGAAGTACTACCACATCGTGACGATTGAAGATCCCATAGAATTCCTTCACCGGCACAAGAATTCCACCGTGCACCAGCGCGAGCTTCACTCGGACACCCCAAACTTTGCTATTGCTCTGCGAGCCGCCCTGCGGCAGGCGCCAAAAGTCATCCTCGTCGGAGAGATGCGTGATCGCGAGACTATCGAAGTGGCGTTGGAAGCAGCCGAAACGGGTCACCTGGTGCTGTCGACCTTGCACACCATCGACGCTTCCAAGACTGTTGACCGCATCATCGGCGTGTTCCCCAAAAATGAGGAGCACGTAATTCGAACTCGTATTTCCCAATCATTCCGTTACATCGTTTCGCAGCGGTTGATTCCCAGGGCCGACGGTAAGGGCCGAGTTGCCGCGATCGAGATCCTCAAGTCGACGATGCGCACGCGCGACTACATAGAAAAGGGAGAATCAGAAGGTAAATCCTTAATCGACGCGATGGAGCAGGGTGATCAGGAGGGTATGCAAACCTTTGACGGCGTTATCGAGCAGCTGATCCGTCGAGGCGTGGTCGCTAAGGAGGGCGCGATGCCTTACGCAACAAATGCCAACAATCTGCTGCTCAGACTTGGCGACATGGGCGAATCGCCAGAGCCGCCTGCCGAGCCAGAAAAGAACGAAGAGTCAATGCTCGATATGATTGAACGCTAGACTAGAAGTCTGAAACCCTTTTCCATACGCTGCAGGATGATAGCGGAATTGCCTTATCATCAAGCATCACGCTTCTATCATCAAATTTGTCCGGATTGGTATAGAAAGGAAGCAATCATGGAGCGCTCAAAACCTAATCTCGCTGCGTTGGTGGTGCTCTTCCAACTCAGAGTTAACTCCTCGAAAAAACGATGCGGTTAGCAGATCTCAGCTATGGTTCGCGCTTGTTGCTTGTCGCCGTCGTCCTTCTGCTCGCCCCCAGCATCGGCTTCACCGCCAACGCTCAAACCGATGGCGTAAGGATTGACGTACCAGCAGACGGGCAGATCAAGATCGAAAATCGATTCGGCAGTGTTTCGATGGAAGTTTGGAGCGAGACCTATGTGCTGGTCTCCGCAAGCATCGGAGCAACGCAGAAATCTCTGGTTACCTCTCCGATCGTAATCGACAATCGCAATAAGCTGCTTTCAATCTCGGTGGTGCGCAGACCGGTAGATCCGGTTGCCGTGATTGATCTATTCGTCAAGATTCCCCAAACAAGTCGAGTAGAAGTCGCCACCACCAGCGGCGCGGTTTCGTTAAAGGGAATGCCGCAATCGGTTTCCTTGAAATCAGTTTCAGGTGAAGTGCGCGCTCTCCTGCTTGAGCCGGCCAACGTAGATGTGCTGGCCAAATCAGTTTCGGGCATCGTCAACTCGGACCTGGCTTCGGGCCCGTCCGGCGGGGGACATGTTCTAGAGACGCGACTCGGCACTGGCGGCCGGGCTTTGCAGATCAATACCGACAGCGGTCCCATCACTCTGACCTCTCTGGCGAGCTCTGCTCCAGTGACAGGCGATCGCGCCAGCCAACCTTCGCTGGCGGCCACCGATAAAGACGCGAAGGCGGCAGGTACTCCGGCCGGCAATGAAAACGAGGAGATCAGCGAGGGAGATGTTGTTCGCGTCGACTCTCAACTTGTCACTCTGAATATGAGTGTGATCGATCGCAACACTAATCGGGGTGTGCAGGGACTAACGCAGTCGGATTTCACAACCTTCGAAGATGGCGTCGAACAACGCATCATCCAGTTTGACGCTGCCTCTGCACCCTTCGATCTGTTCCTTGTAATCGATCTTTCCGGCTCAACGAAAGACGTGTTGAAGCTCATCCGGGAAGCGGCGCTGCGATTCGTTGAGGCGGCCAGACCGTTAGACCGGATTGCCGTGGTGACCTTTGCCGGCAAACCTTCACTGGTCTCCCAATTGACGCTGGACAGAGGGAGGCTGCGAGAACGAATTAACGGCATCGAAACGGCGGCAGGCGATACAAAGCTCTACGATGCAACCGACTTTACTCTCGAAGAGATTTCCAAAGAACGAACCAAGACTCGACGAACGGCGATAGTCCTGATGAGCGACGGCCTGGATGGCAGTATTCCCGGTGTACAAGGTGACGGGTCAAAACTCTCATATAAAGAGCTGCGCAGTAGAGTGCAGGAGTTTGACGGTGTGCTTTATACTCTGTGGCTAAACACTGAATACGAAGCTATGAACCCGCTCGATACGCAGCCTGAGGCGTTCGACGCCGGCTACGATCGCATGAAAGAATTGGCGGACGACGGCGGGGGCATATTCTATGAAGTAGAACGTCTCGAACAGTTGGCGGGTGCTTACGAGCATGTGGTGGCCGACCTCGGAACTGTCTACAGCATTGCTTACAGACCATCCAATAAAGCGCGAGATGGGCACTGGCGAGCTCTGAGAGTTGTTGTTGGTCGACCCAATGCGATTGCTCGTGGCAAACGCGGCTATTATGCAAACTGATAGTATTTTGCTCCAGTGAGAAGACTCATAAAAGCAAGACTGGTCGGCGAGTGGTTCCTGGTAGTGTTTTTGTTTGGCTCAACCTGCGCTGCTCAAACTCGTGAGCCACTCGACACAATCCGGGTCGATTCCGATCTGGTCGATCTCAAAGTGAGCGTCATGGGCCTTGGCCCTAATGGGGCTGCCATTCCTTTGCAGCAGAAGGACTTTCTGGTAATTGAAGATGGCTTACCGCAGGAGATAAGTTTCTTCGCCGCCTCTGGTGCTCCCTTTGATCTGATACTGCTGCTCGACCTTTCCGGCTCGACCGCGGACAAGATCAAGCTAATCCGCCGGTCCGCGAAGCGTTTCGTCGAGGCCACGCGTCCCACTGACCGAGTCGCGATCGTAACCTTTACTGACGAACCCGAGCTGGTCTCAAGCTTCACTTTTGATCGGCAGGTTTTGAAGAAGACTATCGATCGAATGGAGAAACCCCTGGGGGGAACCAAATTCTGGGACTCGCTGCGATATGTTACGGAAAAGCTGGTTCCTCTCGGTCAGAGTTCGCGCCGCACCGCGGTTATTGTGATGACCGACGGGGTCGACAACGCCCTTCCGGGTATCTTTGGGGAGGGTTCGAGCACTTCTTTTCCGGACCTGCTGAAAATTGTCAGGGACTCGGATGCACTGGTTTTTCCGATCTACCTGGATACGGAGGCAGAAGAAGTAAAGCGTCACCGCACTCCGCGCGAGGCCTACGCACAGTCGCGCGAGCAATTGGCCCAACTGGCCGAGACTTGCGGTACCACGGTTTACAAGGCTGCAAAGATCGAAGATCTGGAAACCGTATATGACCAGGTGATTCGGGATCTGGGAACCGTTTACAGCATTGGCTACAGACCTTTGAACCGGGTTCGCGATGGCAAGTGGCGCTCGGTAGCTGTTCAGGTAAACGAGCATAGCGGCTTAGTGGCCCGGTCAAAACGCGGCTACTACGCCAAAGAAGTCTCACCCTATTGAGTTATCTTCAGGGAAGTTAGCATCTACTATCGCTACTCGTTTTTCATCCACGAAATTACACGAGATATTCGTGCTTTTATTTCGTGTGATTTCGTGGATCGTGTTTTGGCTATTAGAACGAGTTTTCGCATTAACACTTGTAAATGATAAACACAGGTCTATAATGACTTAACCGTCGGTAACTCAACTGCGATTCCAGCGTTAAAGGAGATCCTTTCATGGCTACACACCTCGGGCGCTCGGTGCTAATGCTATTGGCTGCAATCCTGTTAGCCTGCTCAACTGTCACCAGTTTTGCCCAAAACCGCGAAAAATTCGTGATTTCAGCCAAAGCTGGGGGGATCAACGCAGTAACCGGAGGGGCAAAGGTTCATCTCAAGGGGGGAGCCGATTGGCAGCTATTGACGGTAACTGATGACCTGGAAGCGGGCGACATGGTGCGGACGGAGTTCGGGGCCCGCGTGGAGATGTTATTGAACCCCGGCGCGTATTTGCGGCTCGGAGAAAACTCAGAATTCGAACTCGTAAACAACTCGCTTGATAACCTCGAGGTGAAGCTCCTTAGAGGCACGGCGATCGTTGAAGCCACCGGAACGGACGACACAGAATTATTGATCAATATCACGACACCGCACACCAGGCTCGCCATCGTGCGTCATGGACTCTACCGCTTGAACGTTGTTCCGGACGACGCAACGGAACTAATCGTGCGTAAAGGGCGGGTCATGCTCAATGATTCGCACACAAAGGTTAAGGGCGGAAACAAGGTTGTGTTCAGCGCCACCGCCGGTTTCTCAATGGCCAAATTAGAAGGAGCCGATAAGAAGGACCTGGATGATGTGGACCAATGGAGCAAGGAGCGTGCGTCAGCCCTGGCCAAGGCAAACCAGCGAATATCGGATCGGATGCTCACCTCCGCGTTTGCTTCTTTCAGAAGCGCTGACTGGATGTTCAGCAGTTATCGAAGCCTGGGCGTCTGGTTCTTTAATCCGCTTAGCCGCTGCTACACCTTCCTGCCGTTTTATTATGGCTGGGGATCCCCTTACGGCAGCTCGTATACGATGGCAATTTATAATCCGTATTATTGCCGCGGCTGTGGGTACTCATATGGCAACACGATCCGGTCTAACCCCTCAAGAACTGTAGGAAACACCGGCGGCGGGAATCCTACAGGCGTCACCAGCCGCCCTCCTGTGGTGACTCCGGAACCACGTATTCGAGACGTGGGGTCGCCCAGCCGGGGCAGGGGCAAGCCCGATCTCGCGCCCGACATCCGACGACCCGAACGCCCTTAGTATTTGTCCAAACAAATCTAAATAGCCACAGATTAACGCTGATTACAGATCAGCCTGGAAACTCGCAAGTTGGGAAGGTGGGCTTGCCCCTGCTCAAGATCCGCACCCACTCAACACTGAATTGACAGCCCAAGCTGAGGAAACTTTTCGCAACTTTCAGGCCGATCTCAGCGTTGAGTGGATGCGGATCTTGAGCGGGGGCAAGCCCACCTTCCCAACTTGCGAGTTTCCGTTCCTTGAGTGGTATCTCAAACCTACTCTAATTTTTTGCACAACTCGCTTAGCTCTTCATTTATGAGTGTCTTTATTTCTGGTCGCTTTAATCCGGACAGTACGAGCTGGGCAAGGGCTGTGCGCAATTGCTGACGGGCCTGCTCCTCTGTTTTTTCATTCAGCGTTCTCGATTTCACCACCGCGCCTGACCCATGTTTGACACGAATCAGACCCTCTGCCTGAAGCCGTCGATACGCGAACGCTACGGTATTCAAGTTGACTCCCAAGTCAGAGGACACCTGCCGCACGGGAGGCAAGGACGAGCCTTCCGCTAATTCCCCGCGCGCAATGAGCGCCTTGATTTCATCAACAATTTGCTGATAAAGGGGCCGCCGGTCGCGTTCATCAACGGTAATATACATAGTGTCTGCTGCATGTATACACTAGACAATCGCTCATGTCTATAAGGTTTCGGGGACGTAAGTAAATCACACTCCAGCTTTCCTCATCGAGCGGATGGCAAAGTCTCGCCAATTGTGATTGAATCTTGAAAACAAAAATCGAAAATCGAGGCGGAAATTCTTCGGAGAGACGAGTGCTCGGCGCTAACGACGCAAGGAGACTAGAAAGAGGGAGAAGCTATGCCAGAAGTAACAGGTCATGTCCCGGGATCGTTCTGTTGGATAGAGCTTGGGACCAGCGATACTGAAGCGGCTAAGAAATTCTATGCCAGCCTTTTTGGATGGGAAGCCGAAGACACACCGGTGGGTCCCGACATGGTCTACACAATGCTCAGAATTCGCGGCCTTGACATTGGTGCGATGTACAAGCTGGGAAAAGAAGAAACGGCGCACGGAATTCCCCCCACTGGAACTCCTACGTTGCGGTTGCTAGCGCCGACGAGGCAGCCAAGAAAGCAGCTGAGCTAGGCGGCACTGTGCTCGCCACCGCATTTGACGTGATGGACGTCGGAAGAATGGCGATCCTTCAAGACCCACTAGGCGCGACGTTTTGTGTCTGGCAAGCCAAAGCTCACTTCGGCTTCAAACTTGTAGGCGAGCCAGGGACGTTTTGCTGGGACGAGCTTTGGATAACAGATCGAAAGAAGGCCGCTGCGTTCTATTCTGGTCTGTTCGATTGGGAAACGAAAGAAAGTCATATGGCAGCGGCCGGAGGCGTATACACCGAATGGATCAACGGTGGCCAGCAGATCGGCGGGATGATGGAAATTGCGCCCGAGATGGGACCCGTCCCGCCCAACTGGCTTCCATACTTCATGGTCGAGGATTGCGACGCGACCGCAGAGAAAGCGAAGCGGTCAGGTGGGCAGCTATTTGTGCCGCCGACGGACATTCCCACGGTTGGGAAGTTCTCGGTTATTCGGGACCCGCAAGGAGCAGTGTTCGCGATCATCAAGCTGAGCATGACTGCGGACCATAAGGCCTCGTAGTCAGTTGGCCCAAAAAGACTTCAGCTTCAGCCCAACCGAAGCGATTGCCGTTGGCTGTGGCGCCTGCACATAACTCGCCCGGTGGCCTCAATCGCAAGAAAATCGCCATCCAAAATGACAAGGTGCAAAGAATTGTTGATGCATGAAAGCTAAAATGTTCTTTGCTGGTTTAGCCAGCTAAGCCATTTCTTGTTGTCAGTTCCCAGATCTTTTCCAGTGATTTCTATAAGCGCTTTCAGTATTTTATCTCTGTATTCACGATTATAGTCGTGGTCTGCGTTCATCTTCATTTCTTTCAACCTGGAATAGTCACAACCAAGACCATTTATTAAACTCGTGATTGCCTCTCTCGTTCTAACCACCGCCAATACTCGGATGGCCCAGGAACGAACAAACCAATCTGGGTCGTGACACAGCGCTTCAGTCATTGCCGCGACTGAGCGGGCGTCCTTAAGCCTCTCGATCCACATGATGACGTCATCACGGCGGAGAAAGTTCCTCCTGCTTAGCAGTTGCAACAATGAAGGCAGCACGTCGCCGCCCTGCAAATGAATCAACGTGAGCTCCGCCTCAGCACGCGCGTAAGACTTCAATCTCGGGAGAGCGCGCTTAATTATCGGTATCGCACTCGCGTCTGCCAGCGCTTTGAGACCTCCGTATGAATCATTGTCATCCAAGTGGCGTAACAAGATCGGAACCGCACTTTTCAATTCTAGTTGGACGGCCGCGCTTACCGCCGAAGGGTAAGTGTCCCAATGGTTGCTGTCCTCATGTCGCTTAAGAATTTCGAGTACTAGTGGCTCGACCCCGACCCTTTTGTCTTTGTACTTCCCGAGAGAGGCGATTGCTCCTCGCAGATCCAACGAATAGAACGGCCGGTTTTCTCGGATCATAGAAATAATCACGGGCAACGCTTTTTCGCTTCGCATCTTTCCTAGGATCTCTGGAAATCTCCCGTGATTCACCGCAAGCTCCCGGACCTCTATGGTATTGTCGCTGAAGCTGACATTTTCGGGTATGCGCAACGCTTCTCGCCGGTCCAACTGGGTTCTGTTTTGGAGAGCTTCAACCATCAGGTCTTCGGCCCAGACCATGTTGGCATCGGTGCCGTTCAGGTACTGTCCAGAAATATCGATTTGACTAAGGGTAACGTAGACATCGTCCAGGTGATTGTCGATTACTCTGACTTGAGATTGGAAGAACTGGTTTCCTTTATCAGCATTCTTAAAGACCAGAACAGCCGCGGCCAGAAGTTTCAAGGACATAGGCTGGTTGCCGCTCAGTCGTCGCGCCATTTCTTCAACAACTAGCGTCGAATCACGTTTGAGAATCTCTTCAATCGAAGCGTAGTTCCGGTAAAAGACTAATTGTTGCCTCGGTGTTGCGAGGTCCATATTCGTTTGGGGGGCGGGATCGTCGACGAAGTCCGGAAGTTTTACGTCCTGATAGCTGGTGGGCAATTTGGTTAGTCTTAATGGCGAGTTGCCGCAACTGCCAAAAACCACGGCAACGAGTAAAATATGAACAAACCAGGTTCTTGCGTTCATAATGAGAGAGCGTCCAACATCTTAAGCCCCATCAAAACCGTCGCATCAACTTATGAGATTCGTATCTGGTATCGGTTGCCTATGACACTGTCGCCAGGAAACTGTTGATTTTTTTCACATCAAGAGCGGCCTTTAGTTTGGCGGTATTTACTGCGTCGAAGATCGCGTAAGCTTCGTCGCAGTACTTATCTATGAAGGCCCAGGTTATTTGTTGTTTTTGTCCCCACGTCACGCAAACAGGTCCGCGTTTGGTATATCCCGGCGCAAGGACATAGTGGCCGCCCCACGAATTGGGCTTCGAGCCCGGTCCGCTTACGACGTCCCAGGGTTTGCCCGCTTGAGTCTGCGCTTGAGCACTTTTTGGCAGCGAAAGCCCAAGGCCAACACCGATATCCAGAAAGATTGCCTTTTTGATCTCTGAGTGATTAGTCTGATTAATCTGCGCAAAGGCTTGAATATTCAAATGCTGTTGAGCTGCAGTCCAGCCTTTCTTTCGCCACAACTTTAATGAATCCAGTACCACGAGACCTGTATCCTCACCGCCAGTCTCCGCGAAGTACTCTTCCTTTACCTCATAGTCGGTAATCGTGATTACCGTTCCTTGTTCGAGATCTTCAAAGCGGAGCGTTTGGTGAGCTCTGCCGGAGATAACACAACAACCAAGGTCGTCATTCGCAAACATTGGCAGAGGGATGCCAGTGTGCTTCAGATCAAAATCAAATTCCGCCGGAAGCTTTGGTGGCGCTTTGAGAATTGCGGCGAATTTCAAATTGCGAGCGTCTTTTTTGGCCGGAGCTTTGCCCAGCTTAAAGAGTTTGTGAGCTTGAATTCCTTTTGCAGTTGCCATGATGATTTTTCCCTCCATCTCAAAGGTTTGAGGCGACGATCTCCAGCTTACCAGCCCCGGCTCGCCAGGCGTCGCGGGAGAGTTCGGGTGACTTCTGAACTCGAAATTATAGTGCGCGATGTGATCAGGCCGAATATAGCGAGTGTGCAAGGAAGCAGAGGCTCGTGAGAATCCAGCCTAAAGACGCGCGGACGATATGCCCCTTATAGTTAAAAGTCAACACTGTGATTAGAGATTCATGCTTCTTTAACGCCGGACTATCTCGTTGGCGACGACGAGCGCTGACTGGCTAACGGCTGCCAGGCCGGCGCCAGGGAACACTGAGTCGCCAACCATGAAGACGTTTGGCAACGTCGTGCGGTGGCTAAGAGAAGGTTCCCCCAGAAACGAAAGCGAGAGTCCGAGACCCCAGACCATTCCCAGTTTGCGCCGGGTGTTTTCGTAGTAAGTCGAAGGTGTTGCCGTGTCGATTACTTCGATGTTGTTGCCAAGCTCAGGCATGCGACTGTGCAGCACCTGCCAGCCAGTTTCGAGCGCTGCCTGATCCTTCAGATTTTGTTCTTCTGCATCTGCCTGGTAAGTGAACCACTGCTCGACATCGCTTGAGAAACAAATGGTGACGGCGCGCTTGCCGGCCGGCGCGCGCGCATCCCGGTCAGATGAGCAGGCAAAGCCAAACCTGGAGGTATCGATCAGGGTTTCAGTCGCAGCCTGTTTGTTCGCAACCAGGAAGTGCTCAGCCGGCAGGCCTTTCGCGGCCTCCTGGTCCATGCCGCAATGAATGAGATAGGCCCCGGAACTCCGCAACGTCGCCAGCCTCTTCTTCAAATCTGCCGGTGTTCGCTGCAGGCCAATAAGCTTCCCGTACGTATCCCAGACTGTCATGTTGCTGACGATTGCTCGCGACCAGGATATGTTTTCTCCACTCAGCAAATCAACACCCGTAGCCTGACCTGTTGAGTCGTAAGAGAGCCGCAATACTGGACTGTCAAGCCGAACCTTGCCCCCGCTGGTTCTGATCGATTCCGCCAGTCGCTCAGCCAGCGCAGCACCTCCGCCACGAATCGCAAAGAGGTTTTTCCGAGCCGAGTGCAGCAGCGCACAGGCGGGAAGATAAGCGCATTCTGCCAAAGCTATATCGGTGAAGACTCGTAGTTGGAGTTCGACAAACTCCTGAAATCGGGGCGAAGTTCCGTCGAGTTCATCCCGCAGACCACGACCCTTCAGAACTGCAAATTGGCTGGCTCGAGCAATTTTTGGGAGAAACGCGTAGATTTGCCGTGACTGACCCGCGGTCGGCAGATCCGGAACTCGTCGGAGAGCTTGAGATAGCGCTTCGCCGACGGTTGTAACCTGACCGTAAAAACTGATCGCGGCGGCGCCACATTCTGGAAACGATGCGATCAGTTTCTTTTCAAAAAGCTCGCTGTCCCGGACCAATACTATCTCGGAATCGTCAGAGAGACGGGAGACGTACACCGGGTCCAGCGGTATTGTGTCGGGAGGCTCGACCGGTAGTTCGGAAAAAATCCGTTGATGCACATCGCCCGGATCCCAGCACGAATAGAGTCCCATTCCGGGCTCGAAGTTGTAGCCGAACTTTTCGAAGTTTGCCACGCAGCCGCCAATCTGTGGCTGTCGCTCCAACAGGCAGACGTCAACACCGCGTGCAGCTAGTAAGGCAGCAACGGTCAAACCGCCAATGCCGCCGCCAACGACCACGACCTCGTGAACCATATTCTTAAAAGATCAGACGCAGGAAACTTGCGATCAGGTGGGCCGGAACTTTTTCGGGCATAACTTGTTCCGACTTTTCGATGAAAGGTTGAATCACCAGCAGTACAGATTGAATGCCGTTGAAAACAAAGTGGATTATGAACGAGGGTAATAAGCTGCCGCTGTAGGCCCTGACCACCGTCAGGCTGATGCTAAGAATGCTAATCACCGCAATCACGCCGATGTTACTGCGGTACTGAGCGACGTGGACCCCAGCAAACAGAATCGAGACGATCACAACTGAGGCAAACACGCCAACGGCCCTTTTGAATGCCGAATACAACACGCCGCGATAAACGACCTCTTCGACCAGCGGTGCGGTTGTGGCTGCCAGAATTGCGGTGGTGACTCGGGTTCGGTATGAACTATTAATGAGTTCATCGAGCTGGGTCGTTTTGCCGCCTACAAAATACGTGATCAGCATCCCAATTCCGAGCAGTAAGAGCGCGATCCCGACGCTCTTCCAGGGACCGAAATTAGCCGGCCATTTCCAACCCAGGGTCTCCCAGAAAGGATAACGTCCGGCCCTTGTGACAATGAGCCAGGCAAATCCCAGCGTGAGCAGGTGCGCCGGAAATACTCCAAGCACTGAAAAGAAGATGAGGTTTTTATCGGCCAAGAACGATTCAGAAGGCCCACCAGTGCCGCGGGCAGCTGCATAGACCATGTATGGCAGGGCGGTAAAAATGGGGACAAAGATTAAGAAGATGATGCTGCCGAACCAGGTCCCGAAAGCAGCCAGAGCGCCCCAGGGCGGGTTATCAGGATTGATGATCGCCGGCGTTGTCGCAGGCGGTTGGTACGAAACACCGCCGGGACTTTCGACAACTGGATCTACGATAGAGGGTGATTCGCCGCTGTTCACTTGAGGCCGAGTGTAGGTGACTTATTGAGATGGGGTCAACTAAGCCTAGCCGGAAGGATACGACACCTCGAATAGCGCAGGACCAACCCGCGGCGCGGCCAGCATCAGTCCAATAATCGTTTTTGCATCCTCGATCTCACCATCGCTGATCATCTCCAGAGCTTGCGACATGGAGATGCGGACAATCTCAACGATCTCGTCAGCTTCAAGATGCTGTCTTGTTTCAGTCAGATCCGTGGCCAGATAAAGCCACATTTTCTCTTCACAAAAACCGGGTGACACAAAAAACTCGGTTAGCTTCTCCATTCGTCCTGCCACGACTCCCAGCTCTTCCTCCAGCTCGCGCGCCGCACCCAGTCCAGGGGTTTCCCCTTTGTTCAAAGTGCCGGCTGGGGCTTCGAGCAGGTAGCGAACGGCTGGGTGCCGGTACTGCCGCACGAGACCGACTGTGCCGTCGTCATAGATCGGGATGATCACAGCGCTACCGGGATGGTGAACAACTTCGCGCTGATAAGTGGTTGACCCTTCTCGGATGGTATCAACAGTCACAGTGAACACACGGCCGCGAAAGATTTCACGGCTATCGAGGATCTCGGGTAGTTTGTTTTCTGTCATGCTGCACTCGACCCTACCTCCCAGTTTCAGATTTGGCAACTGTTTCCATCGCGAGCAGGGCTGCTCGAGCTGCGCCGATCAGGTAAAGCGATCCAGTGAAACAAATCATGCCCGATGGAGGAGTTCTTTCTCGTGCCACCTGAATCGCCTCAATGGCCGAGCGTGCAGTAGCGATCCGCAACGGATCCATTCTCCCTCTTGTCAGGCCTTGCAGCACTTCCAATGATGCAGCGCGTGGGTTTTCGACTTCCCAGAGCACTATTTGATCGGCAACGGTAAAGAGAAGATCCGCCATCTGTTCCAGCTTCTTGTCCCGCATGGCGCCAAAGACTAGCGTTAATGGCCGCCGAGAAAACTCATCAAGATAATCACGCAGAGCCTTTGCTCCCGCAGGGTTATGCGCTCCGTCGAGGAGAATAGAAGGCGCTCCGTCAAGCAACTCGAGGCGCCCCGGATGTTTGGCATTCTTAATCCCCTCAATGATTGCTTCCTTCGGAATCTCAGACCCTCGTTTTCGCAATGATTCGGCAATCGCAATGGCGAGCGAGACGTTGGTGATTTGATGACGACCACGCAGACCAAGCCAGACACCCTCATACTTGTCACCCGGGGTTTTGAATGTCACACAGAAACGGCCGTCCGGCGATACAGTCTCGATCATGGTTTCATTCTCATCAAAGCACGGGATTACATTCTTGAGCTCACATTGACGCAGGATGACATCACGCACAGGCGGTAACTGTTGGCTTATGACTGCGGCCACGCCCGGCCGGATAATAGCCGCCTTTTCGGAAGCGATCTCTTCTATCGTGTGTCCCAAATACTCTTCGTGATCGAGGGCCACAGGTGTGATTGCGACCGTATGAGCGAGCGCACAGGTGGTGGCGTCCAGGCGCCCGCCCAGTCCCGTTTCCAGGATCGCCAGTTCGATCTCTGCTTGCCTGAAAGCAAGCAGCGCGATGGCCGTCACTTGTTCGAAGAAGGTGGGGAGCGTTTCGATCTCTTTACGCTTCACGATTGTTTCTGAAGCGCCGCGGACCTCGGTCGCAATACTGGCAAAATCGGCGCGAGAGATCTCATTTCCGCCAATCGTGATTCTTTCAGTGATGGAGATAAGATGCGGGGAAGTATAGAGACCAACGCCTGTTCCGGCCCTGCGGAGGATCGATTCAAGCACTGCGGCGGTTGAACCCTTGCCGTTGGTACCGGCGATCTGAATAGAAGAAAAAGCCTGTTGCGGATTGCCAAGAGCTGCCAACAGGATCTCAGTATTACGAAGACCGAGCTTTATCGTCAGAGTCTCGTGACCGAGACTTAACAGGTAGCTCAGTGCCTCGTCAAACTGCATTTTTGAGAAGATCCCTGAGGGTCTGGTTGGTCTTCACTTAGGAAAAGCAGCACGCGAGCGGACGTTTTGCAGTTCAGGCTCGCCGAGGATCTCCGGATTCATCATGAACCCGAGCATTTTGCTGATGTAGTCACGCAACTCTCGCCGATCAACGATGGCATCAACCATGCCGTGGTCCAAAAGGAATTCAGAACGTTGAAAGTCTTTCGGCAGTTTTTGACGAATCGTTTGTTCGATTACCCTTGGACCGGCAAAGCCTATCAGGGCCTTAGGCTCGGCAACAATGACGTCCCCGAGCATCGCAAAGCTGGCGGTGACGCCCCCTGTGGTGGGATCGGTTAAAACAGAAATGAACGGGAGGCGCGCTTCATCCAGGGTGGCCAGCGCGGCCGAGATCTTGGCCATTTGCATCAGCGAAAGCGTGCCTTCCTGCATGCGGGCGCCGCCTGAGGCTGCGAATATGACCAGGGCGGCGCGGTCTTTCAACGCCCGTTCGATCAGCCGGGTCACCTTTTCACCGACGGCAGAGCCCATTGACCCACCGATAAATGTCATGTCCATTGCCCCGGCGACGACACGCTGATCGCCGACGCGGCCGTGGCCGCTGATAATCGCTTCCGGTAAGCCAGACGACTCCTGCGCCTGGCTCAGCCGCTCGGGATAAGGCTTGCTGTCGACAAAGCCCAGCGGGTCCATTGACACGACTTCGGCGTCAAGCTCTTCGTATTCACCGTCGTCGAAGAGCATTTCGAGTCGCTCTCGCGCACCGACGCGAAAGTGATAGCCGCAATGTGAGCAGACCTGTTGCGCCTCGTCCAGTTCTCGTTTGTACAGGTGCGCTTCGCACCCATCGCACTTTACGAAGACGTTCTCGGTCCTGACCACGCGCTCCTCAGGGGGCACGTTCTCGATGCGCTTATCCTTTTTGCTAAACCACGGCATAAAGTTTCGGTTGGGATTGCGCAGAGGTTAACACAAGCCAAAGGTGCCGAGAAGGGGGCAAGAGGCAATGCAGTAGATCGAGTGGTCGAAGAGCGGGGCTAAGATATTGGCATTAAAGAACTTTTCACGATAAACGCAGGACGACCGCTGGCCACCATTGTTTTTCTGATCGGTGAAGACAAATCGATCCACGAAAATCACACGAAATGGTTTTGTATTATTTCGTGTGATTTCGTGGACAATGCCTAGGTGTGGGGCCGCACCTGGTTCGCTGTGTCGATAGTGAAGTCCACATCGATATTAACCCAAGAGAGACAAAGAACGATGCGCAGAGGAGAAGCGAAAATTGTTGGATCTCACAATGGAGGTGTTGCAACTAGAACTCGATCCCCTGCTGGGCCCGAATTCCCGCGTTAAATGGATGCTTTATCTCCCGCATCTCAGTTACCAGGTCGGCGTCCAGAATCAATCCCTCAGGTGCGTCACGGCCGGTAACGACGATGTGCAAAGCCGGCTGCCCTTTCCGCACCGCGCGAAATTCTTCGAGCACCTCTTCGAGCGGCAGCATTCCATAGCTGAGCACGTAGACCAGTTCATCGAAGACCAGCAGATCGTAATCAGTGCTGCGGAGTTTCTCGACACAGAGGTTCCAGGTGTCGCGAGCTGTCTGCCGATCCTGTTCCGGGTTTTTTGTGTCCCAGGTGAACCCGTCGCCCATGGTATGAATCTCGATGCCGAGCTTTTCAGCCGAAACATGCTCGCCATACCGGTCGTTCCGCGATTTCATGAACTGGACCATGCAGCATTTAAGGCCCCGGCCGGCAGCTCGCATCATGAGCCCGAGGGCGGAGGTAGTTTTCCCTTTGCCGTTGCCTGTGTGAACTATGAGCAGACCGCGAGTTTTCTCCTGATAGTCCTCGCGCCGCCATTTGTATTGCTTCTCTTTTAAGGTCATGGCTTCAGGCAGTCCGCAACCCGGTGCAGTATCCGCTACCTGGTGCAGTAGCCCGACTGTAAAGGAGGGGCCTCCCGAAAACACTGAAGAGCCCTCCTTAACAGTCGGGGCTACTTCACCGCTCAATCAAAGTACTGGTTCAGTTTCGGAATTCTGGAGGGCGTCTTCAGTGGTGTCCTTCAAACCGTTGGCTCGTTCGACAGCGTCACGCAACAGGCCCACAATCACGCGCTCCGCTTCTTCCCAGGTGCCCTTGAGCGTGCAGCCGGCGGCATTGCGATGTCCGCCGCCGCCAAACTTTTCGGCGACCCGGGCGACGTTCACATCGCCTTTTGAGCGCAGACTGGTGCGATAGGTGAGGGGGGCACATTCTTTCAGCAGCGCGACCGCTTCCACTTCACCGACCGTGAGCGGATAGTTAACAAAGCCGTCCGCGTCCTCATCCGAAGCCCCGATTGTCTCCTGCATCTCCGCCGTTTGCCGCATCACCGCCACGTGGCCGCTCGAATCTCGCCGGGCAGTGGAAAGGACTGCACCCATTAACTGAATTCGACTCCAGGGATAACTGGCAAACACAGCTTCAGCGGTCTTCGCCGGTCTTACACCTGTGCGCACGAGTTCGGAAGCTACCTTGAAGGTGCGCTCGGTGGTGTTGGAGTAATGGAATGAACCGGTGTCGGTGATTAGAGCGGTGTAAACGCACTCGGCGATCTCTTTTGTGACGCGTACGCCCGTTGCTTTGCAAAGATTGTAGATCATCTCGCCCACTGCCGAAGCGGTGGAGTCGATCCAGTTGATGCTTCCGAAGAGCGCCGTGGTGGAGTGGTGATCTATGTTGACTACGAGATGCTTTTTCAATTCGAGCAAGCCGGGACGAGTTATGTCGGAACACTCAATCACAAAAACCGCGTCATAACTCTGATCGACTGATGGTGTGACCCGCACCTGCTTTGCTCCCGGGAGTAGTTGATACGAGTGGGGAACCGGATCGCGCATGATAACTTCCACGTCCTTTTCGAGCGCGCGCAGCAACCAGTAGAGGCCCAGTGACGAGCCAAGACTGTCGCCGTCTGGGCGGATGTGAGAGGTAATGGCGAACCGGCGTTTTGATTCGATTAGCTCGACAACTTGACTAAGCATCGTAACCCGGATGAAACGTTCGACTCAATACTCAGGTTGTCGCTGAAAGCGGCAGCCGCGAGCTTGATCTCCGAACATCTCTGTCCTCATCCTTCATCCTTTCCCTCACGCTCCCATTCTCGTTCAATTCCATCGAGCAGTTTATCGACGCGCTCTCCCTGTTCTTCGATCCGATCTCTGACGAAAAAAATCTCGGGCGTGCGCGGCAAGTTTAACGACAATCCCAATTGTTTCCGGACGAATGGCGCCGCGTGTCGCAGCGCTTGCAACGCCTGATTGTGTTCCTCTTCGTCACCGGCCACCGTCACATAGACGCGGGCCGCTCGAAGGTTTTCAGAAACGCGCACGTCGGTCACGGTCACTGCGGTTACCCGGGGATCCTGCAACTCATAGCCGACGATCTGGGAAATCTCTTCAAGCAGAATATCTGCAACTCTTTCCGAGCGATGCATAACCAACTGCAGTAAGCAGACACCGGAGGCAGAATCCTTTTCTTGCCGGCCGTCTGCTGCTCCTTAAAGCTCCGTCGCGGCCACCTTCTCGACGAGGTAGGCTTCGATCTGATCGCCCACCTTAATGTCATTGAAGTTTTCCAGGCCTATACCACATTCAAAGCCTTCACGAACTTCAGAGACATCATCCTTAAAGCGCCTCAGCGAAGCGATGTTGCCTTCCCAGGTAACGACGGCATCGCGAATCAGCCTGGCGCGAGCGTTGCGCCGGATGTTGCCATCTATGACCATCGATCCGGCAATTGTTCCCGCTTTGGGTACACGGAAGACTTCTCGAATCTCCGCCTTCCCGAGAATGCGCTCTTTCTCGATAGCTTCGAGCATGCCGATCATTGCGGCGCGAATCTCTTCTTCGACCTTGTAGATAATCGAGTGAAGACGGATGTCTACTGCTTCCTGCTTGGCGAGATCGGCGGCGCGCGCTTCGGGCCGCACATTAAACCCGATGATCACTACCGCTGATGAAGAGGAACCTGCTTGCGTGGCCGAGGCCAGGAGCACATCAGATTCGGTAATGGCGCCCACACCGGAGCGGATCACCTTGACCTTTACGCGATCAGTTGAAAGCTTCTGCAGCGTTGATTTAAGCACTTCGACTGAACCTTGCACGTCGGCCTTGATGATGACCAGAAGTTCTTTGACCTCACTCTGGCCCAGCGCTTCTATACCGCGCTTGGTGGATTGCAAGAGTGCGGCCTGGCGACTCAGCATCTGGCGATGTTGCGAAATCTGCTGCGCCCGGGCTATGTCGGCAACCACCTGGAAACTCTCTCCTGCTTGCGGAACTCCCTGGAGACCGAGCACTTCAACGGGAGTCGCAGGAGCAGCTTCTGTCACTGGTTCACCGCGATCATTAAACATGGCCCTGACCTTGCCGGAGATTTGCCCGACTATGAACGGTTCCTGCGTGTGCAGTGTGCCCTGCTGCACCAAAACGGTGGCCACCGGTCCGCGACCGCGGTCCAGCTTGGCCTCCAGCACTACTCCTGAAGCAAGGCGCGTCGGGCTGGCCCGTAAATTCAGCAGGTCTGAAGTCAGGAGAATGGTTTCCAGCAGAGCGTCCACATTCTGCCGTTTTTTGGCGGACACCTGGACCATTTCTGTTTCACCACCCCACTCCACAGGGGAAAGACCGTGTTGCGCAAGTTCCTGTTTGACTCGGTCGGGATTTGCATCGGGTTTGTCGATCTTATTGATCGCCACGACGATTGGCACATTTGCCGCGCGCGAGTGCTCTATGGCTTCGACAGTCTGCGGCATTACGCCGTCATCCGCGGCCACAACGAGTACTACAATGTCCGTGGCTTTTGCGCCGCGCGCGCGCATCATGGTGAACGCTTCGTGACCGGGCGTATCCAGGAACACCACCCGGCGCATCTCTCTTGATGCGTCAGCGCTTGGCACTTGCACGCTATACGCTCCAATGTGTTGCGTGATGCCCCCGGCTTCGCCGCCGGCGACATCTGTGGTGCGAATTGCGTCTAGCAATGATGTCTTGCCATGATCGACGTGGCCCATAACAGTGACCACCGGCGCGCGCGGCAATTCAACATCATCCGCGTCAGCGGCGATCAGCTCTTCAAACTCCTCTTCCGCGATCATCTCTTCGAAGGGAACGAACGCGACTTCGTAACCAAAACGCCGGCCAAGATCCACGGCCACATCATCCGTCAGGGGTTGATTGATGGTCGCGAATACGCCGCGTTGCAGCAGCAGGGTCACAACATCCTTCGGTTTGATTCCCAGTTTTTCCGCAAATTCTTTTACCGTCGACCCTTCAATCAGCCTGACGGATTTTAGTTCGCCGGTTTCTGGCAGCTCGAGTCGACCGGCAATGCGATCCTCCAAAGACAGCACTTTTGGTGGCGGAATAAAGTCGCCCTTCTCAAAGCGGCCCGCCTTGCCTTCGGGTTTGCGTCCGCCTCGGGTGCTGCTGCGCCGTGAACGACGCCGGCCGGAATCTGGAGGTGGAATATAAGTGGTTTGGGGCGTCAGGGTTTCACCCGGTGTGCCCATTCGCTCCGCGCGAGGCAACGAAGGCCGTTCCCTTAAACGGCCGGTGCTGCGTTCGGCGCGCTCTTTCGGCGTGATTGAAGGTGGCGGCGCGGGTGCGGGAGCGCGTTCACCAGGACGAATACCGGCATTGAGCGCGGCTGCCGTGGGTCGCAAAACTCTCACCTGCCGCGAAGGCATGGGCGCCGAGGCTACAACTTCAGGAGCTGACTGGGAAGGGGCGGGCGCGGTGGCGATCGGAGCGGATGGGAGATCCTCTTCTGAGATCTCTATTTCCTCCGGCGCAGCATCGCTCAGATCAGTCGTTGCGAGTGCTGGTTGCTCAGCCCGCGCGGCCGGCGTCAGCTTCTTAACGACCCTCGCCGACATCGGTTTAGGCGCTGCCGGGGCAGTAGCTGGGGGTGCTGCAAGTGGCGGGGCAGGTTCGGCAGTGGCGGGCTCAACTTCCGGTTCCGGAGCAGCCTCTTCTGCAGTGGGAGTTTCTTCCATTGGCCGCGCAACGCGCTTGACCACTTTTACAGCCCGTTTTACAGCCGCCTCTTTCTTAGGGAAGTACTTATTGCGAATCTTCTCAGCCAATTCCTTGGAGACAGAGTTGGACGGAACGCTGACGTCGACTCCCTCACGGCGAACTTCTTCAATCAGCCGTTTCGTGTCGAGCTTCAGTTCTTTAGCCAGATCGTAAATGCGAACCTTAGAGGAAACTGTCATGCACTCCTTCTGGACGCTGATAAAGCCGAGCGTCCCCGCGACTTCAAAGTAGTTAAGAACTCTCGCCCTCAACCACCTTTTTACAAGCCGCGTTCAGAAGCGCAAAGCGAGCAGGTGGCAATTGGGCGGGCAGCGAAGCGCGCTGTAGCGAGCAGCGCCTTCGCCGTGTTTACTCCGCTGCATCTGGGGAAGCATCTTGCTTCTCTTCGTCATTGCTCCCGTCCGATGCAGCTTCGGAGTCTTCGGGAGCCGGTAAAGTTTCGAACGAATCTTCCGCCTGGAGTAGTTCTTCGATTGTCTCTGTCTCCTCCTCCAGGTGGTCCAGGGCGGCGACACCGGTGGACGTGATATCAGGCGCAGGAGTTACTGTGTCGGGACGCAAATCCCGGCCGGGCTCCTGGAGCACAATTTCATCATCTGTAAGCGGCTCAACTTCTGTCAGCGCTACCGGGTCGGCAGAGAACTTGGCGGGCACTTCGGGCTCGGCGGTGAAGGGAACTCCTTTTTCAACCGCTTCGTCATAACCTTCCGCCGTCATTTCGTCTGAAGGTTCGACTTCGCCGGCATCTACAGACTCATCGAGCTCTGCTGAGGCGGCGTGCGTTTCGATTCCCTCAGCTTCAGGTCCTTCAGCACCCGACCCCTCGGCTTCCGCATGCAAAGCTTTCTCGCGCAGAGCGACGACGGCTTGGGCAGCAGTTAAAATCTGCTCGGCCTCGTCCAAACTCAGATCCAGGATTTCCACGAGCTCATCAACCGAGGTGCCGGCAAGCGCGTCGATGTCGTTGATGTTGTGCTCTGCAAGGGCGTCAGCCTGTTGGGCCGTTACTCCCTCCATTGCCGTCAAGGGGACGGCCTCGCCGGAAGCGATCAACGCGCCCATCTGTTCAGTCACTTCGCGTTTCAACTCTTCTTCGCTGCGGATATCGATATTCCAACCCACCAACTTGGTTGCGAGTCTGACATTTTGTCCGCGCTTGCCAATCGCCAGTGATAGTTGATCCTCGTTCACGATGACTTCCATCTGGCGGTTCTCAATGTCCGTGATGCGGACTTGATTGACCTTGGCGGGTGAAAGCGCGTTAGCGGCAAAGACTGAGGGTTCGTCGGACCATTCAATAATGTCTATCTTCTCGCCGCGCAGCTCGCGAATTATCGCCTGCACCCGCGACCCTTTCATTCCGACGCACGCGCCTACCGGGTCGACATCCCGTTCGTTTGACATGACGGCGATCTTGGCGCGTTCACCGGGTTCGCGAACAGCCGACTTGATTACCACTGTGCCGTCGTAAATCTCCGGCACTTCCATTTCGAACAGACGCAGCAACAGCTCGGGCGAAGTGCGAGAAACTTCGACTTGTGGCCCTTTCGACTCGCGTGACACGTTATTGATCACAACACGAATACGCTCGCCCTGATTCCACTGCTCACCGCGCGATTGCTGTGATCGCGGCAGAATAGCCTCGAGGTTTCCCAGGTCGACAATAATGTTGCCGCGCTCGAATCGCTTGACGTACCCGTTTACCAGGTCACCCGTTTTGTCGATGTACTGTTCGTAGACGTTGTTTCGAACGGCATCACGGACCTTTTGAAACAGGATTTGTTTCGCTGTTTGCGCGGCGATGCGTCCCAGTTCTTCCATCGGCAAAGGCAGGAGCAGAGCGTCGCCGAGTTCAACCTCATCACCAGCCAGCTCGCGAGCTTCATCGATAGAGAGCTCTGTCGCCTGGTTGGTCACTTCATCCACCACAACCTTTGAAGCCGAAAGCTCAATCCCGGTATCTGGATTCCAGTCCACCTGAATGTCTTCGCCGGAGCGAAACTGCTTCTTGGCAGCAGCGCGAACGGCCTCTTTCATTGCTTCGATGACGAGGTCACGTTCGATCCCCTGCTCCTGGCAGAGCGCCTCGATGTTCTGTGCGATGGTTGAACTCATGAAACTCTCACTATGGTTCGCGTGGCTCGACTATCAAATTGATAGTCGTTTGAGCCTATTCAGTTGTAGTTGTCGCCGGTCGATGCTGCGATAAGTATTGGAGATACTTGCCTATTACTTGCGGCGAAATTCATCGTCAACGTTTACTTCCAGATTGGCCTTAACTATTGACTCAAGTGGCACCATTACTCGTCCGTTGGTGCGGTCGTCGAAGAGGACGTCGTTTCCCTGCAAGCCCAGCAACCGTCCTCGGAAATTGCGCTGGCCGTTGATTGGCCGCTGTGTCTTTAACTTCGCGAGGCTCCCTGCAAAGCGTTCGTAATCGCCTTTTTTATACAAGCCGCGCTCTAACCCGGGAGAGGAGACCTCCAGGGTGTACGCCGCATGGATAAAGTCCTCTACGTCGAGAACGGTACCCACGTGCAAGCTGACCTCTGCGCAGTCTTCGTGGGTAACCCCACCCGGTTTGTCAATGAAAATCCGAACAATGGGTTTATTGTCCGGTCCCGCGACTTCCGTGTGCACCAGTTCGAGTCCGTGGTCAATTGCTGCCTGTTCTGCTATTACCTGCAATCGTTCAAGGATCGAACCTGCGCCCATGTTACCCTCCGAAAAGCACTCCCGCCCAAAAGAAAAAGTGGGCGCGAACCCACCGGACGAGACCGCCGCGCTTCGAGCAAGCCGTGAATTATACGGAAAGGGTTTTGCAGAAGCAAGCAGGCGTCCCTGACCGGTAGTGGGTCATTTACAAGTTTAAACAACTAAGATTCTTTTTCACGCCGATCCGCTCTATGGCATACTCACTTCATGCCAGCCAAACGGCCACCGAAAGATGTTAACCAATTAGCGAAGTATATTCTTGACGCTACCACTGGCGAGGCTGAGAAGATCGAGCCGCCAAAGAAGAATCCCGCCGCACAAGCATTAAGCAAATTAGGTGCAAGTAAAGGCGGGAAGGCTAGGGCGAAAAATCTCACTGCAAAGAAGAGGAGCGCAATTGCGAAGAAAGCGGCCGAGGCTAGGTGGGGCTCTCGAGGTTAACTAGCTGCTACGGCTTTCGGTTTCTTCGTCAGATTCAGAATAGTTTCCAGCGACACGATTCCTTTAGCCATTCCATCAAGAATCACAAAAGGTTGCATTAGGGCGTCGGCAAACCGATACCTCACTCGAAATGCAGGCCCAACGCGCACAAGAATTTTGCCACGGCCATCCTCGCAAAAAGCCTTAAGATGCCGTGTGTAGTATTCAACGCCGTACCGTTTGCCCGTTATTTCGGAGAGAGGTCTGCTAATGTCGCTGGCATTAAAGAATCCAAGCTCATCTCTTTCCGCCAACGCACAAGCTAATAAGACTTGCGGATATATATTTTTTTGGGCGCTACTAACAGCAGTAAGATGGGCGCTTCTAACGTGATGTGCCTTGCTAATTATGCCCACTGTGCTATCAGCAACGTCTACTGGCGTGATTGTTGTTTTGTTACGATCCAAAGCTCGAAAGCCAGAATAAAGACCTAAGTAATGAGTGTAGAACGGTAGGCCATGGGAAAGAAGAACGATCAATTCCCTTGCAGCGTCTTCGATGACCATGTCAGCCTTCTTTATGCCACGGTTTACTATCTCTCCGAGTTCCTCCCGATCCATTCGCGGCATCCTGACTTGCACTAAAGACCGTTCGATAGATCGATGCTCCGCGATTAACTCATCCACAGTATCGGCAACACCCACGAGTAACAGCGTTGAGGGCACGGCATGGTCAGCAAGATTCTTGATGGTATCAGCAAATAGAATCCTTGCTTCATCTACCTTAAGCTTGTCGAATTCATCAAAAATAACAATGCGACTGCCTTCAAGCCGACTCAACACGAAGCGAATATCATCCGGGGCAATGTACTCTTTACCGAGGACCGCTTCGAGCAACCCGTCCTTCTCCTGACCGTCGGAAACCATTTCTCGGAAAGACTTTTGCCATAGAGTTGTGAAGTCATCGGTTCTATCGCAATTTATGGTTCTTACAGCCAAGCCACGAATTCCAACGCCTTCCAAGAATTCGTGCAAGACTTTTGCCATGGAAGTTTTGCCGACTCCACGCTCGCCGTAAAGTATGACGTGCCGACCATCAGTAACAACGGCATCGTAAACGTCTCGAACCTGTTCGGCGCGCCCAGCAAACAGCTCATACTTATCCACTGGAACGCCCGGACTAAAGCCTTCCCTCAACTTGCTCCGCCTCTGGACGTTATCCTGGAACTCCACCGTTCTCCTCCCGTTCGGCTAAGGTGCTACAAGCTACTAGTTGCTGCTAACTGGCAACAATAGGCGCTAATCTCAACTAGCGTCAATCCGAACTTAAGGAAAAAACAACAAAAGGACGCTTGACTTCTTGCCCGAGCAAGCATATAATCCTTTTGACCATGAACAAGCTTTCAACCCAAAGACGCGTACAGGTTATTTCGGCTTTAGTCGAAGGAATGTCGATCCGGTCGGTTGTGAGAATGACTGGTGTTTCAAAGAATGCGGTCGTCAAACTGCTTGAAGATGTCGGCAATGCCTGTGCTATCTATCAGGATAAGGTATTCCGCAATCTTACGTGCAAGCGAATCGAATGCGACGAAATCTGGTCGTTTGTTCATGCCAAAGAAGGCCACTTGCCGCAAGAACTTCAAGGCGTCTTTGGTTATGGCGATGTCTATACATGGGTTGCTATCGACGCAGAAACGAAGCTTGTGCCTTGCTGGAACGTAGGTAGACGCGATGCTGAATCAGGAATGGCATTTGTCAAAGACTTATCGGAGCGTGTTACTAATCGTTTCCAGTTGAGCACTGATGGATTCAAACTCTATCTAACCGCAGTTGAAGAAGCTTTCGGCGCAGACATTGACTATGGAATGGTCGTAAAGATTTATGGCGTCACCGAGGACGATGCTAACAAGCGTTACTCTCCTGCGAAGTGCATCGGATGCGAAAAACAAGTAGTCGCGGGTAATCCCGATATGAACCTCGTTTCAACGTCCTTTGTTGAACGCCAGAACCTAACCATGCGGATGGGCATGAGACGGTTTACCAGACTTACAAACGGCTTTTCAAAGAAGATTGAAAATCATATGCACGCAGTTGCGCTGCACTACATGCACTACAACTTTTGCCGCATTCACAAAACCCTCAGATGCACACCAGCAATGGAAGCAAACGTCACTAAGAAGCTTTGGTCTATTGAGGACATAGTGGCGTTGTTGGACTGAACAGCCTATTTTAACTGCTCGATGGGAGCTGAACTTTGCGAGATCTCGCCAGCAACATTGCTCGACATCTGTACATCTTCTTCGTTTGTTAACGGAATCTGTTCAGTACTGAGTTCCAGGCTGCCTATATGCATAGTGGGCATAACCAGCGAGATGTTAAGCGCCTCGCTGCTTTGAATCCATTCTTTTGTTCCAATCGTTCGTGTTCCGCTCATGATGAATACTCCCTGTTAGAGGCTACTTTAACCGTTTTTTGTTGTAAAGGTTTGAAGCCGTCAGTTTGAGTAATCGTTGCCACGTCAATCGCACCCCCAACACCCCTAACACCTACTTGCCACGTTTGAAGGTTGATCGTCGTACGTATCAGAAAAACCGAAAGGTCAACGCAATCTTGCAAGGGCAAAAACTGAAAGGGAATAGTTATTCCTAATTCGGTTAACTTCTTAGCCAACTTTGCTTCGTCTGCGGCCGATGGTTTAAATTCTGATTTTATGAACCCTGGTAAGCGAGCATCGTAACCCTGAAGCAGTCGGTCAACAAATTCCCGCTGACCGCCCCACAAGGCTCCAAAATCCCTTGGTATTTGCTCTTTCGGCACTGCCCTATTGGGAATAACAACTTCAAAGAGCCGACCATACACCGCGCCTTCATCGAACCCGCCAATTAGGAAAAACATCTGTTCCGTCTCAGAAGCGGGAATTGGCATTCCGGCATCTTTCCACTTACCTAGAAAAAACTCACCGAGCCTTCTCGAAAATTCTTCCACGCTCAGTCGGCCTACTCCAGCCTTTCCCAATTCGGCTTCTAACTCATTAAGAAAGCTATGTGCGGTACGCGGTTCTTTTCCTCCTATTGCGCCGACGCCGAACGTCACAGCACCTACGTAGTCTTGTCCTTTCGCCTTTAATAACTTAGTAGCGTTATCGAAAGTAGATGGTAGTAAAAACAGTGTACCGGCTACCGGCCCCGGCATTTGCGCAGTTAGTGTTACCCTGCTATCGGCGGCCAATACGATACCTTCCGAACCTTTGAAAGCAATGCCCAATGACATGAGGAACACTCCCAGAAGCGAGGATGATAGAGCAAGGGAAACGGAGTATACGCCGATTGGCCGTGAGTGTTCAACAATGAAAATGACCCACTACCTCCCTGACCGGGTGCTGATGCAGTTTGAAAATACCACCAACGGCGGAGACTGTGTTAAAACACTGAAGAATCTGCAGTCGCAAACTAGACAACTCAAGCTGCGTAAATTCGCAGGTCGGGAAGGGGGCAGTCGTTAGTTTGAAGGTTCGGTAAATTTCAAGGCGCCCCCGCTCAAGTTTCAGAGGCTTAATCATCGAATCAATCACTGAATGCAATAAACTCAGAGGCTTGAGTGATAGGGATAAGCAGTGGCATTCAAGGTTGAGCGGGGGCGCCTTGAATTTACCGAACCTTGAACCTAACGACTGCCCCCTTCCCGACCTGCGAATTTACGCAGCTTGAGTTGTCCAGTAGCGACTGCAGATTCTTCAGATTTTTGACACAGCCAATAGAGGCGGCCTTGTCAAGAAATAGATCAGGAAAAGGATGGCCGCCAAATCCGGCAACCATCAGTAATGAACAGCGATAAGTTTACTGCGGCATCCAAATCTTCTTTGTGGCAACTGTCTCAACGCCGGAGTGCAGGATTAGCGGGTCAGTCGATTTGGTGAAGAAGGCAAAGCCCTTGTAACTCACCATGTATTGGTATTTCGTCGAGAACAGCCCGCCCTTGGCAGAGATGACCAGGGGACTCTCGACTTTACCTAGTATGGATTGAAAATCCTGCGGCTCGACGCGAACCACGACACCACTGGCCTTGATCGCGTTGGCTATAACCGCCGCTGCTGCTGCTCCAGCTGCCACCATTTTCTGCACCCTCAGTAATCAGAGACAAGACAGGAGTGACTTCTCAAAACAGACACTCATTGAGTTTCCAACGTATTGACCATAACAGGGCACGCGCTGATATCCGGCTGATTCGTACAAACCAATCGCCTCCGGTTGTTTTAGTCCAGTCTCAAGCCTCACAACCGAATACCCCAAGCTTGTCGCGACGGATTCAAGCTCCCGAAGAATCTGTCGCGCCACTCCAGCACCTCTTCTTTCCGGAACGACGAACATGCGTTTGATTTCCGCTACCCCGGGTCTGAGACGCCGAATTGCCCCGCAGCCAACGGCCCGGTCGTTTATTCTGGCGACGAGAAAAGCTGTTCCTTCGACAGCCATGTCCTCGGGATTAAACGATTTTGCGCCGCCGTCATCGCCGTATTTTGCCGCCAACTCAGTCGTTAGCAGTTCCACCAGGGACAGACTGTCGCTGGAGAGAGCACTTTCAGAATTGACAACAACAGTGTCGCGGTTGGCCGTCATGATGAGCTGACGATCAGCTCGAAAGCTTCGCTTTGACCACTTCACTAACCGTGCGACCGTCCGCGTTGCGACCGGCAAGTTTCGCTTGAACTGATTTCATCACCCTGCCCATATCCTTCATGGCTGTCGCACCTGTTTCGGCGATCGCCGCCGCGACTGCTTCTTCAATTACTTCGCGCGATGCGGCCTGGGGTAGATACGATTCGATGATCTTGATCTCCGCCTCTTCCTTGGCGACCAGGTCCTGACGTCCACCCTTGTCATACTGCTCAACCGAGTCGCGACGTTGCTTCACCATGGATCTAAGCAGCTTCATCAGCTCGTCCTCTTCGAGTTCGCCTCCCTTGTCGATCTCGCGGTTCATCAGCGCTGCTTTGATCATGCGCAGTGTGGAAGTGCGCGGAGCGTCTTGCGACTTCATCGAGGCGGTCAGATCCGAGACTATCTGGTTTTTTAGGCCCATGGTTCTTCGTTTCCTCCTCGTAAACTATATCAGTTGTTGACCCCGCCCTTGATCTCACATCCAGGTCATGTTTTCGGTCCTCGCTGCCTACTCTGTGTCCTCCGTGTCTCCGTGGTGAGCGGTTTACTCGTCATATTCCACCACGGAGGCACGGAGGACACGGAGTACAGGCAGGAAACCAAAACACACTTCCCACATTCACAATCAGCAACCTAAGGGATTAGCAGCGGAATGTTCAAGTTCTCAAGCAGGTGATCTTGGGGAAAGGACTTCAGCAGCTCAGAAGCGATCAGACGATGGCCAATATGATTGGGATGGATCAGTTCTCCAAACCATCGTTCATTTGACGGGTGGGCGGCCTCGGTTAACTCAGGGACCACGAGAAACGGAACTTGATCCTGTTGCATTGCGGTTCGCAACTCATCTCGGTAATGAGTCATCAATTTGGCTTCGATCGGGTTCGTTTCCGCATCGCGATAGGGCGCAGCCAAAACGAGCACTTTACTGCCCCGCGAGCGAGCCAGATTTACAATTGCTCTAACATTGCTCACATATTCTTGATCGGATACGCGAGCCACTGGACGAACCGGCCGATTTTTGGCCGGCGACGATCCTGATCGCAGCCAGTGGCTGGCGTGCGCAAAGGCCTGGCTATGATCAATCAGCCAGCGAACTCCTACGTAATACCAATTGGTTCGGATGGTGTCTCTGTCCGCGACGTCACTGAAGCTAGCATCGTTCCAGCCAAAGCTGACAATCAGGAGATCTGGTTGTAACGAATCGATGTCGCGTTGCAGCCATGCAAGACCCTGGTGAGTCGTGTATCCAGGAACGGCCATGGCTATCCCTTCAATATGGCGACCGGGGTTGGCTGCCTGCAACTGTTTTTCCAACAGCATCGGGAAGGGAAGCCACGCACGATCATATTCGGTCGGTTTGTCAGGCCACACAACGGGCACTCGATAGCCGAATGTCACCGAGTCGCCGAGACAAACAATGCGTATCGTTCCGGGAGCCTTGCTGCCTATCGGGTAGTCAGAGCGGTAGTGTTGTGCATTTGTGGAGAGCACGGTGAAGTCCCAAACCACGTGGTCCAGGTTTGGCCGAAGACGCCAGAGAAGCAGCGGATCGCCTTCGAAGATGGTTGACTGTTTTTCGTTAGCCACCTGTAGTTTTTGTTGCGGGGTATTGACGAACAGCTCGAGACTGGAAAGATGTGGAAGAAGCGCTCTTGTTCCAAGCTCGATAGAGGCGAGAGCTACCAAGAAACATAGATAAAGGATCGAGAGGTATCCGATCCGGCGTCTTAGCGGAATTGCCTGTTTCGGAGCGGGTGAGCTGGTGGTCAGTACTTCGTTTGAATCGTCCATCTGTAGATCGCGACCGCCATTTTATCTTCCACGGCGCCTGTTACAACAGCTCGCCTGTTTTGGAGTGCGCTGCCTTGTCAGCGCTTTTGAGGTTGGCTCGATTCAGCGCGAAAGAGAAGTTGCTACTGGCGGTTTGACTTGTTACTGGCGGCGCGTTGGAAGGCGACAAGTTGCCGCACTCCAGGGTGTCGAGTTGGTCTACTCTCGAGTGCGGTGGCCATTTGAGCGCGCCAGATAAGCCTGTAGAAACCGTCCGGTATGAGACTCCGGCGATTTCATGATCTCTTCGGGCGTGCCGGTGGCGACCACCCAGCCGCCAGCCTCACCGCCTTCCGGTCCCAGGTCAATTACATGATCGGCTGTCTTGATTACATCGAGATTGTGTTCAATTACGAGCAACGAACCGCCGGCTTCAATCAACGCCCGAAAGGCCGAAAGCAGTTTGTTGATGTCGTCGAAATGTAATCCCGTGGTTGGTTCGTCGAAGATGTAGAGAGTCTTTGAACCTGTGCGCTTTGCCAGATGGGCCGCAAGTTTGATCCGCTGAGCTTCGCCGCCTGATAAAGTGGTTGCCGACTGCCCGAGACGCAAGTAACCCAATCCGACATCGTCAAGCACCCGCAATCTGTTTGTGATCTTCTGAACCTCGCGAAAGAACGACATCGCTTCGCGTACGGTCATGTTCAAGACCTCATGGACGTTCTTGCCGCGATAACGAATATCCAGGATCTGCTGTTTGAATCTGGTGCCCTTGCACTCTTCACAAACCAGCTCGACATCAGCCAGAAACTGCATCTCAACGGTTACAGTGCCGTCACCCTGGCAAACTTCACAGCGACCGCCGGGCAGGTTGAAAGAAAAGTGCGAAGGGTCGAGCCCGCGTGCCTGTGCTTCGCGGGTGCCGGCAAAGACTTCCCGAATGCCGTCATAAACTTTGATGTAGGTAACGGGATTGGAACGTGGAGTGCGGCCAATCGGTGATTGATCGACGAGGATCACATCATCAACAAACTGGCTGCCTTCCAGCTTTTCGAATGCCCCGACATGGCCCTGCCAGTCACCGCTTTGTTTTTTGAGACCTGCGTAGATGCAATCGTGGATCAACGTCGACTTGCCTGAGCCGCTCACTCCGGTAACGCAGACAAGCATGTCGAGCGGAATATCGACATCGACGGTTTTCAGATTGTGTTCACCGGCGCCGCGAACTGTGAGACGCCGCTTCTGTAAGGTGCGACGGTGTTTGGGCTCCTTGATTTCCGCTTCGCCGCGCAGGTACCGGGCGGTTAACGAGCCTTCATGCCGCATCAAGCCCGGAAAGTTTCCTTCATAAATTATGCGTCCGCCAAGTTCACCCGCGGCTGGCCCAATGTCGAGAATGTGATCAGCTGCGCGCATCATTTCGGCATCGTGTTCAACTACCAATACGGTATTGCCGATGTCCCGAAGATTGTGCAGGAGCTTGATCAATCTTTCGTTGTCTCGCGGGTGCAGACCGATTGATGGTTCGTCAAGCACATACAGCGCGCCGACCAGGGCAGAGCCGAGATTGGTGGCCAGTTGAATCCGCTGTGCCTCGCCGCCGGAGAGCGTCGATGCCAGCCGATCGAGAGTCAGATAATCCAGACCCACGTCAAGCAGAAAGCGCAACCTCCGCCTGACCTCAAAAAGTATTCTTTCGGCTATCGCACCTTGCTCACTGGATAGCGACAAAGAGTCGAAGAAGGCAGTCGCTTCATTGACTGATAACGAGCAGATTTCCGGCAGTGTGCGGCCGCCAATCTTCACGTCACGAGCTTCCTGGCGTAATCGGCCGCCACCGCAGTCCGGACACAGGGTGTAACCCCGGTACTTGGACAGAAACACTCGCACGTGCAGCTTGTACTTTTTGGTCTCGAGCCAATCGAAGAATCCGCGCACTCCGCTCCAATCGCCTTTGCCATTGACGATTGCGCGCTGCTCGGTGCGGGAAAGCTGGTTGAAAGGAACCGTCATCGAGATCTTCTCTGACTTGCAGAACTGCCGCAGCTCATCCATGGCCCACTCGTGCTGGGGTCTGGTGAAAGGCTCGATTGCTCCTTCTTTAAGCGAAAGACCAGGGTTGGGGATCACCAGATCCAGATCCAGACCGATCGTGTTGCCGAATCCCTGGCAGGTAGGGCAGGCACCGTAAGGGTTGTTGAAACTAAAGAGTCTGGGTTCTGGCGCAGCATAAACCGTGCCGTCATACTTGCACTCGAAACGATCCGAAAAGCGAAATCGTCTGGGCTCGGGCTCGACGGTTTCAATGACCGCCGTCCCATGACCCTCCTGAAAACAAATCTCCAGCGAATCGACCAGACGCTGGTGCATGTCAGAGCGCGCAGTGAGCCGATCCACCAGAACAAAGACGTTCTCAAAGTCCTCACGCGTGTAATCATCAGGAGACGCGAGTTCGATAACATTTCCTTCATGGAAAAGCCGGGTGAAACCGCGCTGCATCAGGCTCATGATGTGGGCTGTAATCGTCTGGCGCGCGGACGCAGAGCTGGAACGCCGCAAGGAAGCTGCTTTATCTCGTCGTTTGTTTCCGGCGCCTTCTTTCGGCTGGTCGCCATTTCCATTGAACGACCTTTCTGCCAGTCCGGCTTTCGCGGGGAACAACACGTAGAACCGGGTTCCATCGGCGAGCTTTGCAAAAACCTCTTCCGCGACTGACTCGGGTGAGTCGCGATAAACCTCACGACCGCAGATGCGACAGTAGGTTGTGCCTACTCGAGCGTACAGCAGGCGTAGATAGTCGTAGATTTCGGTTTGTGTGCCGACTGTCGAACGGGGATTGCGAGTGGCATTCTTTTGCCTGATAGCAATCGCCGGCGCGATGCCGCGAACTTCATCGACGTCCGGTTTGTCCATCCGCTCCAGAAACTGGCGCGCGTAGGCTGAGAGAGATTCAACGTAGCGTCGCTGGCCTTCGGCGTAGATCGTGTCAAAAGCGAGGGAGGACTTGCCCGAGCCGCTGACACCGGTGACGACCGTCATCTGATTGATCGGAATCAGGAACGAGACGTTCTTGAGGTTGTTAACCCGGGCCCCGCGGACCTCTATGGCGTCTTCAGACATATGGAAACTGCGCCCGGCTGCACAGACGCGAATCCGGCAGCACTGGCAAACTCGGAATGATACCTTGAAATCAGCGTGAACACGAAATCAGGAAGTCTTGGAGTCCGGAGTCTGGAGTCTGGGAGTCCGGAGTTGAGGAAGTCTTGGAGTCCGGAGTCTAGGAATCTAGGGGTCCGGATCCATCTTCGAGACTCCCAGACTCCCAGACTCAAAGACTTCGAGACTCCCAAACTCCAAGACTCCAAGACTCCAAGACTCCAAGACTCCAGACTCCCGACTCCCGACTCCCGACTCCCGACAATTCATTGACATTGTTCACCGCCCTGCCCGAGAATGGCCGGGCATGAAAACCCCGAGATTCCTATTACGAGGATTTCGCAGGCCCCGCGAAGTAGCCTGTTTTGCGCTTGGCAGTCTGGAACGGCAGGTGTTGGACGAAATCTGGCAGCGCGGTGAAGTGAGCGTCAGGGACGTCTACAAGGCATTCGACGAGCGGATAGCCTACACGACGCTTATGACCACCCTGGACCGCCTCTTCAAGAAGAACCTGCTCGACCGGCGCAAGGATGGACGAGCTTTCCTGTACTCACCCGCTATTTCGGAAGCCGACCTGAATCAGGGTATTACCGAGGATGTGATCGAGGGCCTGCTCGGTCACGGCGCCGACGCTGTTGAGCCAGTACTTGCCTGTATCGTCGACACCGTTAGCGAAAGAGACCGTGAGTTGCTGGACGAGCTTGATCGCCTGATCAAGGAAAAGCGGAAAGAGTTGAAACTGAGGAGTTCATAGGGTGTTCGAACTTCTGGGCATCTCGTTATTGCTGGCTGGTCTGTTGACGTTCAACAGTCTCGCCTCGCTGGTGACCGCAGCATGCTGGCGAGTCAGTGGCCGACTGACTTCGCGCTGGTCGGCGCACGCCCGAGCCCGTCTGATCTTTCTTTTGCGGACTTTGCCCGCGTTACTGGCTGTCTTCTGTGGCATTTTCCTCCTGGTCCCGGCTTATTTGGCTTTTGAGCCCCGCCATACGGCCGAAAGCGTCAGCCTCAAGCTGGGTCTCTTAGCCTTGCTGTCGGCAGTCGGAATCGGCTTCGCCGTTGCCAGATCGATTGCGGCCTGGCGTGCCACGGTGAGGTTGACCAATGATTGGTTGCGAAAAGCCGAGCCCATCATTATCGAGGGCGTCAACATCACAACCTATCGCATCGATCACACATTCCCGGTCATCGCCATTGTCGGAGTCCTCCGCCCGCGTCTGTTTGTCGCCAACCAGGTCCTGAAGATCTTGTCTGCGGATGAGATTGCGGCGGCCGTGGCCCACGAGAATGGCCATCTCGAGGCGCGAGACAACCTGAGGCGTGGTCTCATGCGTGCTTGCGGCGACGCTCTGCTCATTGTCCCGACCGGACGGTGGTTGGATAGCGACTGGGCAGAAGCAGCCGAAGAAGCGGCTGATGAGAGCGCCGCCCAACAAGGCGTCGGCGTCGCTCTCGATCTTGCTTCAGCGCTGGTAAAGATCGCGCGGAACATTCCCAGGGGCGCCCGGCCCACGATGCCGGCAGGCGTATTTCTGCTTGGCGACGACGAGACCAAGGGAATCAAGTGGCGCGTTCGGAGGTTGGTTGAACTAGCTCAGAGCGGCCGCAGACCTCAATATCGTCGCAGCTCATTTGCCAGTCCATTAATATGGAATGCGGTGGCGTTTTCCCTCATCGTGACAGCTTGTCTTTTCCGTACTCAAGCCATCCTCGGTTCCGTACATTCGCTAATCGAGCAGGCAGTTCACTTCCTAAGATAAAACGAACTTTTTGTTGCTGGAACGTGCGAACTGATTGAGCCGTCAGCCTCTGTTCGCTTCAACGGCAAGGAAGACAACGTGGTGCTTTGGACCTTCAACGAGGGCAAACGCAGCTTCGTGAAGAAGGGGTCAGAGAACGTTCATTTGGATATGAATACCTGGCATGTGCTACAGATTTCCGTTCATCGAACCAGCTTGCAGGCTTCTTTGGACGGAAAACATCTTTTGGATTACACGCTCGCGGAACCGGTCTCGGGCAAAATTGGTGTGTGGTCCAAGACTGACAGTGTGAGCTACTTTGATGATTTTACGGTAGCCGGAGGTTAGATCGAGGATTTTGGAAGAAGACTCATTTTCCATTTTCCGTTTTCCATTTCTCATTTGTCATTGACTGGCCAAAGTTTTTAGGAACAGCGTGCTTGTGACACACGTCAAAAACGCTTGGTCTTTGATTGGATGGGCGACAAATGAAAAATGAGAAATGGAAAATGGAAAACGGAAAATGAGTTTTCTCTTCCACGAGGCATGACCGCCAACCTATGAAGCATCCTCGAACGGCAGATCCGGCTGGATTCTCTTGTCGCGCGATACAACATAAATCCTCATAGCAAACCAAAGAATTCCCAAAGACAACACGATCCAGGTCACCGCCCAGAAAAATGCCGGTATGCCTGTAGCATTAGCCATGTTTACAGCATCTGTCCGTGACGCAAGTGACGCGGGCGCAAACGGAGAGGATAGGAAGAAAACAGTCTTCAGATCCAAAAGCGCGTTGAGAATGCATTGTACGGCCAGAAAGCTGACGAGAAACGAGGCAACCCTGGCGCTGGCGAATCTTGCTACCAATACCAGACCAATTGACAGGAGCATGCCCGCGACAAGCGTGAAGGGAATGCCCGAAAGAGCTCCCCACGAAAGCAGAGGTTTCAGCAATCCAAAAATTAGGGTCAGCCCAAAGATGAGTAAGCCGGAACCCAACAACACAAAGCGTGCCGCCACAGTCTTGCGGATTAGCACAAGTAGCAATGCTCCAAAAGCCATCGAGCCGAGATACCCTGCGCTGGAGATTAAAACTTGCGAGATGAATCCGCCTTTAGTGGTATAAGTTTCGCCGCTGGCATTCATTGCCACGCTGAGACTCGCGACCGAATTGCCCGTAAGCAGTGCTGCCAGTGCGTGACCGCCCTCGTGAATGAAAGTTACAAAAATGCGGAAGGGATAAGTCAAAACTTCGGCGAATGGAATAAACCAAAGCAGCACCGAAATTGCTGCCGCGATAAGCAGCGTCATAGCTTGCGGTCGGGCGTCTCGAGTAATTCTTAAACTCATACTTAAATCTCCACTAGCGCCTGCGTTGCTGATTTACGGTGTGCATTTTAAGCCCCGTTTTGTGAAAACCCAAGGTCGCTTTGATTAACGCAAAACCAGTTGGCGAGGTTCCGTTCCCTTGGTTAGCGGGCCTTTCACTGGTTGCGAACGATTTACACTACTTAAAGATGCTAAAGCCTTGCGTACTGCTTACTGCCTACTGCGTACTGCTACTGCCTGTCCCAGGAACGATGGTTTAGCGCCAGCTTGCACTATGGTCGCTGGTAATCACCCGATTTCCCGCCGGTCTTGCTCTCCAATTGGACCGCTGTGATGGTCATTCCCTTGTCCAGGGCTTTGCACATGTCGTAAATGGTGAGCGCAGCGATTGATATTGCCGTCAACGCTTCCATCTCCACCCCTGTCTGGGCATTGGTTGAGACTTCCGCTTTCAG